>Ga0316202_10001337_pt1 | contig 19564 bp, 16 predicted proteins | sample 3monrhotite_MG_FD_204934 | JGI IMG/M metagenome (GOLD analysis project Ga0316202, IMG submission 204934) | Microbial mat bacterial communities from mineral coupon in-situ incubated in ocean water Damariscotta River, Maine, United States -... | ecosystem: Environmental > Aquatic > Marine >... | reverse complement strand
AAGTGGGACTGTTCAGTTATATGAATCAGTTTCATCGTTTTCAACACACTTCGTGAACCGCCGTGTACGGAACCGTACGCACGGTGGTGTGGGAGGACGGCGGGAGTCATCCCACCTCCTATCCGATATCATGATTGTTACGACTAAATCAACTGACTTCAATCTCATTGATGACAACGGGTTCATCATTGCTCAATACGAACTGTGCGAGAGAGCCAAGCAGTTTCTCGGAAACTCCGTTTAGTCCTTCAGAGATCTGAGAGGCCTCTGTGACCAGGGAGGATGTTTGAGCTGTGATATCCGCCATCTTGCGAATGGCACTGACCATAGCGTCTGAAACCTGATGCTGGTTTTGCGAAAGACCAGTGATCTCATTGACAAGCTGTTTGGACTCTTGGGTCGCGTTTTCGATCGCCTCGAGCGCTGTTCCTGTTTCCTGCGCAAGGCGGGTCTGTTGCTCAACCGTTGAAGTCTCTTCTTCAAGGGCAGTCGTTACTTCGTTCGCTTCAGACTGGATCGCCTTGACGATACCGCCGATTTCTTTAGTTGCTTCGGATGATTCATCTGCCAAGCGCTTGATCTCATCAGAGATAACCAGGAAGCCTCGGCCCTGTTCACCGGCGCGAGAAGCTTCGATTGAAGCATTCATCGCCAGGATAGTTGTTCTGGTCGCGACGTCAGAGATTAGCTGTGAGATGGTGCCGATCTCAAGTAGACGTTCTGAAAGGGACTTCATTTTCTTGTTGATGACCTGCACGGTTACACGAATAAGCTGCATCCCTTCGATGTTCTTTGCAATCTGAGCACTGCCCAGGTTTGTCGCTTCATCAACCTTCTCGGAGCTACTTTGAGCCAAGGCGGCCTTATCGGCAATTTCCGATGCTGAACTTGCCGTATTGCCCGCAGCGTCCGTTGCCTCAGTAACGAACTGGAGTTGTGACTCGGCCCCGGATTTCATGCGCATAAAGATGTCATTCAGGTGGCGAGACTCATCGCCAACCTCTCGTGCATCTCGCGTTGTTTCTGAGAGCAGGTCGGCGAGACTCTCAATCATCAGATTATATGCATCTGCGATGGAACCAAAAGCATCTTCTGTAACCGGGGCCCTGACAGTCAAATCGCCATCTGAGGCGTCAGAAACAACCTCAAGGAAGTTGATAACATTCTCTTCAGTCTTTTGTCGTTGTTCATCTGTTTGAATGTAGTTTTTCAGCCGACCGATGGTCTCATTGAAGACTCGCGCAATTTCTGCAAATTCATCCCGCGATGCGACATGAATTTCGACAATGTCGCCGGTACCGACCGATTCGATTCCGCGCATGAGGGTGTTGAGGGGGACCGTAATTCTGTTAGAGACAAAGAGGCCGGCGACAAGGCCAAAGAGAGCTGCTCCTAGTCCAGTCGCTAGAATGATCGTTGTTAATCGTCCCGAGAAGTGGACGCTTTCAGCTTTTTGAGTCGCGAGTTTAGCGATAACATTTTCCCGCATAATTTTAATTTTTTGTTCAAGCTTGTGAACATTCCCTTTGTAAAGACCATATTCCTTTGAGACATCCAGAAATGATTTGCCTGCCATCAATTCATCGACGAGGGGGGTCAAACTTTTAAGGACTGTGGCAAATTCTGTTTCGACCTGGGTAAGCATCGCTTCCACTTCTGCGCGATCGGGATTGGTGCTGTAGCCCTCTGAGTTCTCTTCCTTGTGTAAGGTCTCAATAACTCTGGCGGTATGTTTATATTCGTCTATTAACTCGGAGTGATAGCTTTGTTGTTTTTTGACGAGTTGTTCGCTTCGGCCTAGACTGGAGAATAGAAATAATTCTTTTTCAAAGCGCCTGGCGGAAGCTACCGAATAGGCTATTTCATCCACTGTTGCCAGTTCCGGAATTAAGTTTTCATGCATCTCATTTAAGGATTTGTTCGTTTGGCTGAAACCATAAAAGGCAACAGCGCCGACACCGATTGATACCAAGACCAGCAGCATGACCATCGCAAGCAGTTTGCTGCGGATTTTCCAACCCTTGGTTTGAGTGGACATTGTAAATCTTCTCCTGAGTGGGCATTATGGATCTTGCTATTTAGAGTACCATTCAAATTGTTAAGTGCCCAACATCATAGTGGTACATCTGTAGAATTTCAATCATTTAATCTAATTCAAGTGGCTGTATTGAGACTATTGTTTTTTGACTGATTCTGATTCGGTCCCTATAGAGTTTTTTTTGAAGCAAGGCTTTTGGATGCTTTAGATTAATTTATATCTGGTTATCTCCTTGACTCAATTCAACGTCTTTTCTGAAAACCAAGTTAAAACATTTATCACGTAGCACCGCAAAAATTACAGAGGAAGACCACTCATGACCTGAGGTTAAGGCTTGCAGGTTTTCTCTGCATGCTCTGCGTCTTGAGTGAGTGCGAGCGAACGAGCGCGAGATGGCTTTGGTTTATTTGGTTATTGATGGGGCGAAGGATGTATCCAATAAGTCATATTTGTTTTTCAGGTAATTTAAAACGATGGCTGGAAGTGATTGGTTTTATCTCATCGGCCCAATAGTCAGTCAGAGTGGCAAGTCAATATTTTCTTGTTGGTGTGAGGTGATTTGTTGTTTACAAGCTCAGTCGGCCATGCTAGATACAGACCCCTGCTGTGCATCTTTAAATAGGGCTTAGCTCGTGGATTGATCGACAATGCGCCAGTAGCTCAGTTGGATAGAGCATGTGACTTCTAATCACAGGGCCGAGGGTTCGAATCCTTCCTGGCGCGCCACTTTAAATTTGTGGTTTTTTGCAGTTGACAAGCTGCGGTATGTTCCCTAGGATGGCCGAGCTTTTTATGGTGGGTGTAGCTCAGTTGGTAGAGCACTGGATTGTGGCTCCAGATGTCGCGGGTTCAAGCCCCGTCACTCACCCCATAATTAAAATAAATGCTCAGCTTCCGGTCCATAATCCAATCGAATAGATTGAGGGGAGCGGAGGCTGAGCATTCTTCTATTTGCGAGAGTGGCGGAATTGGTAGACGCGCTGGTCTTAGGAACCAGTATCTTATGATGTGGGGGTTCGAGTCCCCCCTCTCGCACCACTTTACCTGTTGAATCAATTTATGGTATGTCGAATGTATTAGCCCGGTTTTCAATGGAAGCCGGGCTAAGGGTTTATTTCAGAACTAAAAAGGATTTGGTCATGAATATTACTGTAGAAGAGTTAAGCTCCATCAAGAAGAAGATTGTTGTTGAAATAGCCGCGGAACAGGTCACTCAGGAAATTGAGAAGGCCTATCAGAAGATAGCTAAAACTGCCACGGTTAAAGGGTTTCGGAAGGGCAAGGTCCCACGTCGTCTTATTGAGCAACAGTATGCTCCGCGCATGGAGAATGATGTTGTCGGCAGTTTGATTAATGACAGCCTTTATAAGGCGATGATTGAAAATAAAGTGAACCCGGTCTCGCAGCCTCAGGTTGTTGAATCCGCGAAGCTGGAATCAGGCAAACCTTTTGTCTACGAAGCTGAAGTAGAGATTCGTCCTGAAGTTGTAGCTAAGGATTATACGGGTCTGACGCTTGAGAAGGAAAAGTTCGATTTCGATGAGTCGGTTGTCGACGAGCGTTTGAACCAACTGACTGAATCCCGCAGCGCTCTCGAGGTGACCAGCCGTAAAAAAACTCGCGAAGGTGATACGATTATCATTGATTTTGAGGGTTTCATCGATGACTCTGCCTTTGAGAATGGGACGGCCAAGGATCATCAACTGGAATTGGGGAGTGGAAGCTTTATCCCTGGTTTTGAGGAACAGCTTATTGGGATGAAGCGTGAGGAAGAACGCGAAGTTGAGGTTAGCTTTCCAGAGAGTTATGGTGCTAAAGAACTCGCTGGCAAGCCTGCAAAATTCAAGGTTTCTTTGAAAGAAATTAAAGAGAAAATCGCTCCAAAGCCGAATGATGATCTAGCTAAAGAGGTTGGTTTTGATAGTCTGGAGGATCTGAAATCTCGTATCCGTGAGGATAGTCTCCGTGAACAGACAGAACGCGTCGGAAACCGGATGCAAGAACAAATGATGGATCTGCTTGTGAAAGCTAATAGCTTTGAAGTACCTGGGGGGATGATTCAGAGTCAATTGGAACACTTAAAGAAGAACTTCTCTCAGCGTCTTCAGTCTCAAGGGATGAATCTTGAGATGCTCGGTATGAACGATGAGGGTTTTGCCGCGGCATATCGTGATATGGCCGACAAGCAGGTTCGTGGTGAGTTGATTCTTGATGCGATCGCAATTCAGGAAAATCTCAAGGTTGAAGATGCTGAGGTTGAAGCTAAATTCGAAGAGCTTGCCAAGCAATCGAATGCGGAGCTAGAGCAGGTTAAAGCTTATTTTGCTAATCCTCAAGCAAGAGAAGGTTTGGTCGGCCAGATCCTGCAGGAGAAGGTTGTTGCTTTTGTTGTCGACAAAGCGGTTGTGACTGAGGTCGAGCCTAAGCAGGATGACGCTGCAGCCGATGTTGAGCCTTCTGAAGAGAAGGAGAGTTGAGCTTATGAGTTTGGTCCCGATGGTCGTTGAGGATACAGGTCGTGGTGAGCGTGCTTATGATATCTATTCACGCTTACTGAAGGATCGCATTATTTTTATCGGGGGGGGCATTGAAGATCACATGGCCAACCTGATCATTGCTCAACTTCTTTTTCTTGAATCAGAAGATCCGGACCGGGATATCCATCTCTATATCAACTCTCCCGGTGGCGTTGTTACGGCAGGAATGGCAATTTATGACACTATGCAGTACCTGAAAGCCCCAGTGTCAACTATTTGCGTCGGTCAGGCTGCGAGTATGGGGGCAGTGTTGTTGGCTGCTGGAGCGCCTGGTAAGCGCTTTGCTTTGCCCAACGCCAGGATCATGATTCACCAGCCTCTGGGGGGGTTCCAGGGCCAGGCGTCCGATATCAGTATTCATGCCAAGGAGATTCTGCGCATGCGCCAGAGTCTGAATGAGTTGCTGGCCAGCCACACCGGTCAGAAGATCGCGAAGATCGAAGATGATACAGAACGCGACTTTTTCATGGATAGTCAAGTCGCCTGTGACTATGGTATTATCGACTCCATCGTTGAAAGAAAATCCTGAAAATCTGAGCTGGGGAGGATAATTACGTGAGTTCAAAAGATGGTCAGTCGCCAAATCTGACCTGCTCTTTTTGTGGGAAAACCCAGGAAGAGGTCAAGAAGCTAATCGCCGGTCCCACCGTCTATATTTGCGACGAGTGTATCGAGTTGTGCAATGATATTATTGCCGAGGAATCACGTCTTGACATAGGTTCCAGCGATATCCCAGTCAAGCTACCTAAGCCGGTCGAGATTCGAGAGACCCTTGATGAGTATGTGGTAGGACAGGAACGCGCCAAAAAAATTCTATCTGTTGCTGTTTACAATCATTACAAGCGGATTGACAGCATTGATCGTAAAGACGGCGTCGAAATTCAGAAGAGTAACATTCTTCTCCTCGGGCCTACCGGTAGTGGTAAGACACTGTTAGCTCAGACTTTAGCACGGGTGCTTGATGTCCCTTTTGCGATTGCTGATGCAACCAATCTGACTGAAGCTGGGTATGTGGGTGAGGACGTTGAGAATATAATCCTAAGTCTGCTGCAGGCCGCTGATTATGATCTGGAAAAAGCGCAACGCGGTATTATCTATATTGACGAAGTCGATAAGATCGCACGGAAGTCTGAATCGCCCTCGATTACACGCGATGTTTCTGGTGAAGGGGTGCAGCAGGCCCTGCTGAAAATTATTGAAGGGACGACTGCCAGCGTGCCACCTAAAGGGGGACGCAAGCATCCTCAACAGGAATTCCTCAAGGTTGATACGACTAATATACTATTTATCTGCGGTGGTGCTTTCTCTGGTCTGGAAAAGATTATCAGCAAGCGGATTGGCACAAAAGGAATGGGGTTTGGAGCCGAAGTCAAATCGACCAAACAAGAAGATCTTGGCGGACTGCTTAAGCAGACACAACCTGGAGATTTGTTGAAGTATGGTCTGATTCCAGAATTTGTCGGACGTTTGCCGATTATTTCAACTCTTACGGAGTTGGATGAAGCCGCTCTTATCCAAATTTTGAGCGAGCCTAAAAATGCGTTGGTCAAGCAGTATAAGCGTCTGTTCGAAATGGAAAATGTAACTCTGAATTTTACAGAGGATGCATTGGTAGCCATTGCGCATGAGGCGTTGGAGCGTAAGACAGGCGCCCGTGGCTTACGTTCAATCCTTGAAAATGCGATGCTTGATATTATGTATGATATCCCTTCGCAGGACCAGGTTAAGGAAGTGCTTATTAACGAAGAGGTGATATCTGGTGGCAAGACCCCGATAGTTCTCTATGATGTTGCAGAAAGCGCCTGATACTCTCTTCTCTTTCTTCACACTGTATCTTTGAAGCGCGGATCCTTATGTTGGGACCCGCGCTTCTTTTCCTTTTACTTTACAGGTATGCCAATCTATGACTCCTTCAGATGAACCAGGCCTGACTGCTCCGACAATTCAATCGCTCCCCCTTCTACCTCTGCGGGACATTGTGATTTTTCCACATATGGTCGCCCCCTTGTTCGTGGGTCGCCCTCAATCGATCGCGGCACTAGAAGCCGCTGAGAAGACAGATAAACAGATATTCTTAGCGACACAACTCGAACCGCAGACGGAAGCTCCTGGGTTGGGTGATCTTTATCCTCTCGGTGTGCGCGGGAAAATTGTTCAGATGCTCAAACTGCCGGACGGAACGGTAAAGGTCCTGGTCGAAGGTATCGCTCGTGCAAGGATCAGCGCGTTGGCAGAAGAGGATAATCTGTTGCTGGCCTCGACTGAGGAATTGGCGGATCAACACACTTCCGCCCTTGAAGCCGGTGCTGTGATGCGGGCAGTTCGTAATTCTTTTGATAACTATGTCGGAATGAGCAAGAAGATCCCTGCCGAGGTTAGTGCGACCTCGGCTTCGATTGATGACCCTTCTATCTTCGCAGACACGGTGGCTGCCCATCTGCAGATACCTATTCCTGATCGACAGGAGATTTTGGAGCAACTCGATGTTGCCCTTCGTCTCGAAAAACTCCTGGAACTTTTGGAGCAGGAGATTGAAATTTTGCAGATTGAGGGCCGTATCCGCAGTCGGGTCAAGACTCAGATGGAGCGGAGTCAGAAAGAATACTATCTGAATGAACAGATGCGGGCTATCCAGAAGGAACTTGGAGAGAAAGATGAGTTTAAGCAAGAACTCATTGAATTTGAAGAGCAGATTCAGAAGAAAAAAATGTCGGTTGAAGCCACAGATAAGGCGCGTCAAGAACTTCGTAAACTTAAGTTGATGTCTCCGATGTCAGCGGAAGCGACTGTGGTCCGTAATTACATTGAATGGCTGCTGGCACTCCCCTGGAAGTCGGGAACTCGAGATCGGCACGACCTGAAAAAGGCTGAAGCGGTGCTTGACGCTGATCATTATGGTCTTGAAAAGGTTAAGGAACGGGTTCTTGAGTATCTGGCGGTTCAGGCTCTGGTGAAGCAGATCAAGGGTCCAATCCTATGTCTGGTTGGACCTCCTGGTGTAGGTAAAACCTCACTGGGCCGCTCAATCGCTACGGCGCTTGGGCGTAAGTTTCAACGCATCTCCCTGGGTGGCGTACGTGATGAAGCTGAGATCAGGGGCCATCGTCGGACCTATATAGGCGCTATGCCTGGTAAAATTATTCAAGGGTTGCGCAAGGTTGGAGTTAGAAATCCAGTTTTTATGCTAGACGAAATTGATAAGATGAGTACCGATTTCCGCGGCGATCCATCTTCAGCTCTCCTTGAAGTTTTAGACCCTGAGCAGAATCATACCTTCGGTGATCATTTTTTGGACGTTGATTATGATCTCTCTCAGGTTCTATTTATCGCTACGGCAAATAACCTGCACGCGATTCCCAGGCCACTACATGATCGTTTGGAAATTATCCATATCGAAGGGTATACCGAAGAAGAAAAGCTTAATATCGCCAAGCGTTATCTGATTAAGAAACAAATAGAGGCCCATGGCCTCAAGCTTCCTAAGGTCAAATTTTCTGATTCAGCAGTCCTTGAAGTTATCCGACGATATACTCGGGAATCTGGCGTTCGAGGTCTCGATCGTTCGCTGGCATCGGTCTGTCGTAAGTTGGCTCGTCGTAGTTTGCTTGATAAACGAGAGTCCTTTAGTGTCGGAACCAAACAGGTCGGAAAATATCTTGGAGTTCCACCTTTTAATTACGGTGTGCAAGAGGAGAAAAATACTGTTGGGGTTGCGACAGGTTTGGCCTGGACTGAGGTCGGTGGAGAGTTGTTAAGTATTGAGGTCAGCCTGCTGCCAGGGAGTGGTAAATTGACGATTACGGGAAAACTCGGTGAAGTCATGCAGGAATCTGCGCAGGCGGCCTTTAGTTACGTTCGTTCTCGATGGGAGATGCTAGGGCTAGAGGAAGACTTTCATACCCATATAGACGTTCATATCCATGTTCCTGAAGGTGCTGTGCCTAAAGACGGACCCTCGGCAGGGATAACAATGGTTACTGCGCTGGCCTCAGCTCTCACGGGGAGGGCTGTCAGGCGTGATGTGGCTATGACGGGCGAGGTAACCTTGCGTGGGAGGGTTCTGGCAATAGGTGGGCTGAAGGAAAAATTATTAGCTGCCAGAAGGGCTGGAATTAAGACGGTTTTGATTCCAGAGGATAACCGTAGACATTTAGTTGATATCCCTCTGTCTTTGCGTAATGCGCTTATACTTCAACCAGTTGCTAATGTGGACAGGGTTCTTGAGATGGCACTTGTAGAGCCAGATGAAAAAAAGTAACCCCTGTTTGTTTGGTTCGGGCACGGATTGTGGCAGTAAAAAAAACGCTCCAGGCCGCAAAAAATGGGGAAAAACAGCTTGACAGCTTTTTTCAGACTCTGCTATATCTTATCGCGTTTTGAGGCAAAATTATTATCCCTAATCTTTCAGGAGGTGTGTTGTGACTAAAGCAGATCTGGTCAATGCAATTGCGGAGAAAGCAGGACTAAGCAAGGCTGACGCCGAGGGGGCTCTTAAGGCATTCGCTGAGTCTATTACTGATGCACTAAAAGCCGGTGAGAAAGTTGCTCTGGTTGGTTTCGGAACTTTCAGCGTTGGCGACCGTGCTGCACGTACTGGTCAAAACCCACAGACAGGTGCTAAAATTCAGATTCCTGCTGCCAAGGTTCCAAAGTTTAAAGCTGGTAAGGCTCTGAAAGATGCAGTCAACTAAGACGCAGAGCACAAAATAAGAACTGAAGATAGGAAGCGAGAAGCTGTCCGTTTGGTTTTATCTACAGGACACTCAAAGCTTCCTATTTTTAACTAAGGGGGTGTAGCTCAGTTGGTTAGAGCGCTAGCCTGTCACGCTAGAAGTCGCGAGTTCAAGTCTCGTCACTCCCGCCATTTTAAAAGAAAAATCAGGGCGAATAGCTCAGCTGGGAGAGCGCCTGCCTTACAAGCAGGATGTCGGGGGTTCGAGCCCCTCTTCGCCCACCAAGTTTAAGCCGCAGTAGAGATGCCAGTTAATTTCTGTTACGGTTGGTTACAAAAATCAGTTAGGGGGTGTAGCTCAGTTGGTTAGAGCGCTAGCCTGTCACGCTAGAAGTCGCGAGTTCAAGTCTCGTCACTCCCGCCATTTAAGAAAAAAAAGAGCAACCTCTTCGACAAGAATGGGTTGCTCTTTTTTGTTGAATCGAATTTTGTATATTAAAGCTGCTTGACTGTTTGGTCGGCTGTTTCTAGTATAATATTTCCCTAAACCTGTTGAGTGGAGTAATTGATGACTGTTCTACGAATCTTGATTCTATTGTTTCTTTTTGCCCCTTTCCAGCTTTGCGCGGAAACCCTGGAGGCTAATATCGTTGCTCGTGTCGGCGGTGTGCCGATTACCGCTTTTGAATTGCAGCGCCAGATTGATAGGGTTATGCCACTACGCGTTAGTTTTCATGGAGGCGTTTCTGCTGAAAGGATTAATGAGATAAAACAGGAAGCATTGAATGATCTCATTGAGCGTGCATATAAGGTCAAGTATGCAATTGATAATGAAATTTCTGTTCAAGTTTCATTAGTTGAAGACCAAATGAAAAAAATTGGTGCGCGCTTTAAAACAAAGAAAGAATTTGAATCTGCGGTGGGTGCAGAGACACTTTCTGGATTACGTGCTTCCATCTATCGGCAGCTTCTGGCAAAAAAGTCTGAAGCGATTGCTGTTACATCCAAAACGGTAGCTAATAACGCAGAGATAGAAAATTATTATGCCGAGAAGAAGCACACTTTTTTTATGCCAAAACAGTTTCGGGCTAGTCATATTTTGATCAAGGTTGACCCTGCTTCAAATAGTGAAGAGCGTGAAGCTCTGAAATCAAAGGCACAAGAAATACTTGTTCGCGCCAAAAAGGGCGAGGATTTTTTTGACCTGGCTTACTATAATTCTGATGACAGAACTAAATATGTAGGTGGTGATCTTGGAATGTTCCATGAGGGTCAAACCGAGAAACCATTTGAGGATGCACTTAAAAAGATGGCTGTTGGGGATATCTCTGATCTGGTGCAAACTCGTTTTGGTTTTCATATCATAAAGCTAACCCAGATCAACGAGCCACGTCAGTTGAGCTTTGATGAAGTGCGTTTGAAGATTAAAGCCACCCTGGAAAAGGATCGTCACGACAATTTATATGCTGAATGGCTTGAGTCTCTGAAACAGAAATATAAGGTTGAGCGACTTGCTGAATAAAATTATCTGTCAATCAGGCTTATGTCTTATCTTGGTTGTTTTTTTGCTGACTTCCTGCACTTCAACGATCAATCCGCTTAATATTTCGGATCCTGAGATAACGGTGGTTTGGCCAAAGGCGCCTGAGAAGCCACGCATCAAATTGTTGCGGAGTTTATCTGGGCCGGAGGACTTGCTTGATAGGAAGGTGCAGAAAAACCGTTTATTTCGCTGGTTGACCGGGGAAATGACGGAGCCTATGCCGCTTGTCTCCCCTTATGGGATTGCAACGGATGGTGACGGGACATTGTGGATTGCTGATCCGGGAGCACACGCAGTTCATGTCCTCGATTTGAAAAAAAGAAAATCGCAATTGTGGATGTTGGCTGGGAATGAATCTTTTGGAAGTCCGGTAAGCATTGCATTTGATGCATCTAATCAAAAGATTTACGTCGCTGACACCACGTTGAATAAAATAGTTGTTCTCTCAATGGACGGCGATTTGATCAGTTACATTGCCCCTGAAGAGCCTTTCGGCCGTCCAGGAGGTATTGCACTCGGTTTGCAGGGGGACTTGTTTGTGGCAGACGTTCTGAAGGGTGTGATTCGGCATTTTTCAGTTAGTGGTCATGAACTGCCTGCTCTGGGAAGTCCTACAACGCCTAGTGGCTTGTTTAACCGGCCGATTGGGCTGGCTGTTGATGTTCAGGGATTGATCTACGTAATTGACTCTTTAAATTTTAGAATTGAAGTCATAACGCAGACAGGGGAGGCGGTATCAAGCATCGGGGAGTTGGGAGATCAGCCCGGCAACTTATCCCGGCCGAGAGGTGTCGCCGTTGATGGCTCAGGTCATATTTATGTCTCAGATGCAGCATTCGATAATATCCAGATCTTCAATCTTAAGGGTGAACTGCTGTTGGTTTTTGGTGGAGATGGCAAGTTCCGCCTGTCCTTACCCGCAGAGCTTGCGAGCGATCTGGAAAACCGTATTTACGCCGTTGATAGCTTTAACCGTCAAATAAAAATTTATCAATATCTTGATCCGTCCGACTGAATTATTTTAGGTTCTTTTTTTGCATGTTTAAAAAGTATGGTCGTTTTTATAGATTTATTATTGTTAGTTCTTCACCCGGAGTTACATCAATGCAACTTTTAGCATTAATTTTTGTTTTCATTATGATGTCCGGATCTGCATTTGCTATCCCTTTGGATCCTGCAAAGGGTGGTAGCACCAATAAACATAACCTATCATTCAATTCGTCAAACATAGTAAAAGCTTCATCAGACACTCGCATCTGTGTTTTCTGCCATACGCCCCACGGTGCTTCTGCCCAGTCAGCCTTATGGAATCGTAAGGATCCAACAATGACAGGCTTTAAGCTTTATGGAAATGGAGTGAAAACATCATTGAACATTGATGACCCAGCTATTGTTGGTTCTACTCAATATTCAAGTGCAGACTCCAGTGCTTATCCGAATGGGGCAACCCGCATGTGTTTGTCCTGTCACGATGGAGTCAGCGCTATTGGTCAAGTTCTGAGTGAATCATCTCCAATTGGTATGACACATAATACCTTGGGAGGGGCTTATTCTGGCGGGGTCAATGCGAGTGGTGCAAAGGTTGTCGTTGATTTGTCGACTTCCCATCCTGTGTCTTTTATCTATAAGTCTCCGGCAAGTGAAGTCATTACCTACCTCAACTCGACCGCAGGTGGTGGGCTTGACGGGCGTATTGATTACGTTCTGCCAACCATAGTTCCTCTTGACAGCGCTGGTCGGATGCAATGTACAACCTGCCATGATCCTCATGAGGACACAAGAACCGCGACATATAATTTGCCTTTTTGGCGAAATTACAGTAATGGGTTAAATGAAACTTTGGACTATGATTCGACCTGCGGTGATTGTCATAAGGGGAGCGATTGGGGTGGCTCTTGGGGTGGCAGTCCTGCAGCCCTACCGGTCATCATTCATTGAATTCAATGACAGGATATAACCTGTGTACGAGTGTGCTTAGGCTCAAGGAGCTATTGTGAAAAGAACCTGGTTTTTCGGTAAGCTTCTGATTTTATTATTTCTCTTTTTCCTGCAACCTATAACTCCGTTAACTCAGGCAGTTCAAAAAGGAAAATTGACCGGCCTGCATGGCGATGAATCTATTCTGCCAAAGTCTTGTCGAGCCTGCCATCGTGGTATGAATATGTCGATCAGCGGCGAAGAGATAAGCTGTTTGCGTTGTCATGGGAGCAGTTCAGACCGTCAACAGATGATAGCCGGTGGTTATATGACTGTCAGCGCTGGTCGTGACTTAGAAAATATTGAAGTAGAACTACGTAAGCCTTACACCCATCCGGTTCTTGATGTTAGTGGTGTCCACCAGCAGCGTGAAGTGTTGCCGGAAGAGTTAGTCAACGCGAAGCGTCACTCCGAATGTGTCGATTGTCATGAGCCACATCAATTGCAGAAGAACGACCCTTATCGCGGCATCAGTAAGCGCGGGGTAGGCAACTTCAGTGCTGATGTGACAGAGGAATATGAACTTTGCTATAAATGTCATGCTGACAGCGCTAACCTGCCAGCTGATTCAACCAATAAGCGTGATGAATTTCGTCGTTCAAATCCTTCCTTCCATCCTATCGAAGGGGAGGGTGCTAACTCTTACGTTATCAGCCTTAAGTCTCCATATAAGGCACGAAAAGAACAACCTGGCGATGTGTCGACAATAAGCTGTAACGACTGCCACGGCAGTGACAGTTATAATGGCCCAAAGGGCCCGCATGGTTCTGTTTATGAGGGTCTGTTGGTTGATAATTATGAGATGGAGTCTGGGCGCAGTGAAAATCAACGGGCTTATGCGCTCTGCTACCGCTGTCATGAGCGAAGCAGTATCCTTGGGAATGAAAGTTTTCCTACACATGCTCTCCATATCCAAGGCAATGGTACCCGTGAGTTTGCCGGAACAAGTTGTTTTACCTGCCATGATGCCCACGGAAGTCGCACAAACCAGTTCTTGATCCGTTTCAATGAAAATATTGTAGAGCCCAATATCGCTGGAGATCTGCAATTTAAGGCTGTCGGGGTTGCGAGCCGCCACGGCTCTTGTGCCCTAAGTTGTCATGGTGTTGATCACGAACCGAAGAGCTATTAGTTCTTATAATGACTTATTTTTGTAGCCTCCGATCTAAATAGGTCGGAGGCTTTTTTGGTTTTAAAAGGGAAAGATGAGTGGAATCAGCAGGCTTGAGAGTATCCAACAGATAAAGTTTAGGCCTCCCCCTGATCGCATATAATCAAAAAAACGGTATCCGCCCGGACCCATTACAAGGGCATTGGATTGGTGGCCGATCGGGGAGATGAAACAGATAGATGCTGCGATCGCTACACCCATAAAAAAAGGTTTTGGATCGACTGCGAGTGAAATTGCGATACTGTAAGCGATCGGTGCCAGCAGGACGACAGTCGCTGCGTTACTCATTATTGCAGTCAGTAATAAAGTTAATAATATGATCAGGGATAGCACCGGCCAGGGGCCAAGACTCCCGGCAGAAGTGATCAATAAGTCAGCGAGTTGTGCCGCGAGACCGCTCTTCTCCATCGCAATTCCCAAAGGCAGGGTGCCAGCAATCAATAAGATGATTGACCAATCGATACTTTCATAAGCTTCTTTAATGCTCAGGCAGCGAATCATGACCAGCACAAGTGCACCGAGGGTTGCTGAAAGCATGATTGGAAGTATACCCAGGGTGGTTAGCAGTACCGCTGTGGTTAAGGTCGCAATCGAAGCTGGGCCACGATGAGGGCGGTATGGGCGTGTAGCAATGTCTCCGAGTAGAAGAAAACCATGGCTTTGTCCAAGGTGGAGCACGTGATCCCGTGTTCCTTGCAGTAACAGGACATCGCCAAACCGCAGGATCACATGGTCAACTTTGCGTACCACTGGTGCTCCAGATCTCCAAATTGCAAGAACCGTTAGTCCATAGGTTTCTGCAAATTTGACTTCCCGCAGGGTTTTGCCTGACATTTCACTTGTCGGTGTCAGAGATGCCTCAACAACAAGAATGTCTTCGCGTTCTCTGAAGGGGTCTTTGGGATATTCTTTTTCCGGAACAACCTGTAATCCTTCAAAGCGATGAAGTTCAAGGATCGATTTCGGGCTTCCTTCAATAAATAAGATATCTCCTTTAAGTATTTTGCGATTTCGGTTCGGAAAGGGAAACTTTTGATGTCCCCGCAGGATGGCTCTTATTTTGAGATTATGGTTCTCTTCAAAGTGTGAAGCTGCAATTGTTTTGTTGATGATTTTGGCGCCAGCGAGTACTTCGACTTCGGCGATGTAAGCTTTGACCTGGTAAGCGGTCGTGAGGTCTCCAGATTTGCGATCTGGTAAGAAATGGCGTCCGACTACCACCATGAAGGCAATTCCGGCAAGAAGCAGGACGACACCAATGGGAGCGAACTCAAACATTGAAAATGATTCACCGGTGTGTTGTTGCAATAAAGCATTAGCCAGCAGATTGGGGGGGGTCCCGACCAGGGTGCACACCCCCCCGAGTAATGAACCAAAGGCTAGTGGAATCAGCAGCTTTGAAGGGCTGACTTTAGCTTTTTGGCCCATTTCAATCGCTAGAGGCATAAGAAGGGCTGTTGCGCCGATATTATTAATAAAGGCCGAAAGGAGGGCAGAGGTCAGCATGACTGTTAGAATTATGCGACCCTCATGCTGACCGGAGATCTTCAGCAATCGCGTCGTTAAGGGCCGCAAGGCTCCAGTCTGGGTGAGCCCGGCACTGATAACAAACATGGCCGCGACGGTAATGACTGCTGGATTGCTGAAACCAGAAAATGCCTCTGCGGGGGTCACCAGGCCGGTGATGCCCAACGCCAAGAGGATCATCAAGCTGACGAGATCAGAGCGGATCCAGTTCCCGGCGAAGAGCAGGATGGCGAGAGCTAGAATAAGTAGAACAAGAAGAGCATCCATAGAGTCTCCAGTAGTGGAATGGTGCTCTTAGGATTCTAGTCGATCGTGGCTTTTCTCTCAACTAGCAGAAAAATTAGAGACTTCTTGAACAAGCTGCTGGGTGGTGGTTTTGATATTACTCGATCCGAGAATGGCAGAGATGAAAGCGACTCCACTGGCCCCCGCATTGAGTACCTCGCGAGTGCGATCGATATTTATCCCGCCTAGAGCATAGACTGGAATGCGGGATTGTCGGCAGATGGCCGCAAGTGCCGGGACTCCCTGAGGTGGGCCGTATTGTGCTTTTGAAGCCGTGGAGTAGATCGGGCTGAAGGTGACAAAGTCTGCGCCCTGATCTGCGGCGGCTTCAACTTCCAGAGTGCTGTGAGCTGAGTAGCCGATAAGAGCTTTTTCACCGAGTAATTTCCGGGCGACAGTGATTTGGCAGGAATTAACTCCTAACTGCACACCATCGGCTTCCAGGTCGTGGGCTAATTCGGGTTGGCCATTCAGGAGCAATCTGGCTCCGTAAAAACGCGTCAATTCAATAATCTTCTCAGCAACCCGCTTCAGCTCTTGAGCAGAGAGATCTTTTTCTCGCAGTTGAACCATGCGGACTCCACCCTTAAGTGCGGCTTCAACTGCAGAGTATAGATCCGGAGTTGCAATTCTACGGTCGGTAATTAGGTAGACTGGTGGAAGATGCATTGCACGTGGATCGCTCCTCAATGTTGGTCCGTAAATGCGCCATCCCAATCTTTCCATATGGCTTCATACCCTCGATTCGCAAGGATGTCACAGATTTCTGCAGGGGTCCGATGATCACTGATGGTGAATTGCTCACCATCACTTTCATCCCCTTCGTATCCCCCGGGCGCGGTGCAAGATCCAGCGCTCATCTGGGTAATGCCGAGTGGGAGAAGGTTGTCACGAAGTTCGGCACTTTCACGCGTCGAGAGGACTAACCCTGCATCTGGTGCGAGTAATCGCAGAGCACAGATGAGCTGGGTGAGTTGTCGATCACTGACGATTGAGCGTGGAGCAAAGCCTCCTTCCGCCGGACGCAGGCGCGGAAAGGAGATTGTTACTTGAGTACGCCAGAAGCGTTTCATCAGGTAACGCGCATGCAGACCCGTGTAGAAAGCGTCAGTGAGATAGTCACCGAGGCCGAGAAGTGCGCCAATACCAATCCGTCTTAGCCCTGCTTCACCAGCACGTTCTGGACCCTTAAGACGAAATTGGAAATTGCTCTTTGGCCCGTAGGGATGCAGGTCAGGATAAAGAACTTGGTCGTAGGTCTCCTGATAGAGGGTCAAGCCATCGACGCCAGCATTCACGAGTCGTTGATACTCTTCACGTGACATCGGAAATACTTCAAGTGACAATGAGCTGAATCGATTGGAGAGCAGGCGTACGACATGTTCAATGAAATCGACTCCAGCTGCTTCCGGAGCTTCTCCGGTCAACAGAAGAATATGGCGGAACCCTTGGCGATGAAGATGCTCGGCCTCACGCAGAATTTCATCATCATTTAGAGTTTTACGGCGTAAATCATGGTTGTCGGCACTGAATCCACAGTATTTGCAACCATTGTGACATTCATTCGACAGGTAGAGTGGGGCGTAGAGCTGAATTGTGCGACCAAAACGTTGACTGGTGATGCGATGTGCGATTCCAGCTAGGGTTTCAATCTGACTGTCGCTGATCTTGGGCGACAGTAAGCAGAGGAAATCGTCCAGCGACAGTTTGGATCGCGTCAGGGCCCTGTCGATATCCTGAGTTTCAACTTGGGAAAAACGTTGCTGTAACTCAGCTGCTGGATGTTGTTGGAGTAGGTCAAAGAAACTCATTTACTCCTCCCGCAAAAAACCGGTAAGGGGACTTGAAGCTTGCGCTTTGACACGTTGCGGACCCAGCCCGGCGAGATAGGCCATGCGGCCCGCTTCGACCCCCTTTTTAAATGCTTCTCCCATGAGCGCGGGGTTTGGAGTGTCTGCGAGTGCGGTGTTGACCAGTACAGCATCTGCCCCTATCTCCATCGCTTCGGCGACATGTGAAGGAGCGCCAAGCCCTGCATCGACCACGACCGGCACATTGGCCTGCTCAATAATAATATTGATAAGGTCGCGCGTGCGCATACCGCGGTTGGTGCCGATCGGTGCGCCCAGCGGCATAACAGTTACGCAGCCGGCTTCCTCGAGATGGCGTGCCAAGACTGGATCGGCGGGCATGTAGGGGAGAACGTTGAATCCTTCTTTGATAAGGATAATAGCCGCTTTGAGCGTTTCGATCGGGTCCGGGAGCAGGTAATATGGGTCAGGTGTGATTTCAAGCTTGATCCAGGGCTCACAACCCGCTGCGCAGGCAAGGCGGGCAAGGCGCACAGCTTCTTCAGCATCACGGGCACCGCTGGTGTTGGGTAGCAGCAGGTATCGTTCACGGTCGATATACTGGAGCATACTGTCGCCAGGGTTGTTGATGTCAACGCGGCGAAGAGCCACTGTGACGATTTCGCAGCCCGAAGCTTCCATTGCTGATTGCATCGCCTGGTTCGACGAAAACTTGCCGGTGCCGACCATCAGGCGGGAATTGAACTTACGACCTGCAATTACGAGAGAATCCATAGTTTCTGTCCCTTTTATTAGCACGTCAGCCTCCACCGACAAATTGGATGATTTCAAGGTTGTCTCCGTCATGCAATTCAGTGTCTGTGCTGTCTGCCGCGTTGATAATGTTTGTATTGATTTCCAGAACAACTCGTTCTGCTTGAAGACCCAATCGATGCAGAAGTTGTCCAATAGTCAAGCCGGTTTCGGCTTGATAGTCTTCACCGTTAACCCGCATATTCATTCTGGCTGCTCCCCTAACAATAAACGTAACACTGCATTAGCCTGGTGCCCGGCGGCGATACTGACACGGGGGGCCATGAGACCCTGACCTGGCATAGCAGCAGTTGCTTGATCACCAACTACATAAAGGTTATGGCGAATTTTTTTGGTCTGTATCCTGTTTGATGAGGCGTAACCCGCCATCCCTGAGGCTGCAACCAGCGGACAGTCTGGAGACTGTTGAAGGTGAGCCGTGGTCAGCATGGCTTTTTGTTCTGGGGCATCGAAGGCTTCAACCATGACATCAACCGCTGTAAAAACCTTCCTCAGATTCTGTGGGTCGATCTTACCCTCATAAATTTTGACTTTTACATAGGGATTGATCCGCTTCAGATTCTCTTTGAGTGCAACGACTTTCGGCAGGCCAATTTGATCAATGAAGTACTGCTGACGGTTCAGGTTAGAGGGTTCGACCAGATCGAAATCTGCGATGACCAGTTGTCCAACGCCAACACGCGCTAAAGCTATCGCAATATTGGAGCCTAGGCCGCCCGCTCCAGCGATACCAACAGTACTTTGCGCGATCCGGCTATGAACCCCAGGTGTGTGCCGTGCCATCATCAGAGCTTCAAGTTGACTGGCAGCCGGGATTTCTCCACGCTTAATCATGATTATTTGATCCTCATCTTTAAGGAGACAATCATCGGTCGCGGGAAATCCGTTGAGGATCAGGATATCGGCATCTGGCTTCTGTTGGGTTCGCAACTGGTAAAGACTGGTCTCTTCCGCGAGCCCAAAGGGAACTTCATTGAGTTGAATATTGATCAATTTCAGAGTCTCATAAAAGTGAAAAACCGCAAGGATTGCGGCTTTTAGCTCTCGTAGGCAGAGTGCTAATAATGCCGCTTCCCTACGCCGGTATGATCCGGATCAGGTGCAAGGGGTTGCTTCGCATAGCGCAAAGCTCTCAGTGTCAGGCACGCCCCCAGGGCTGTTTGATTGAGTTGTAAACTAGCAGGCTCAAA
>Ga0316202_10001336_pt1 | contig 19565 bp, 22 predicted proteins | sample 3monrhotite_MG_FD_204934 | JGI IMG/M metagenome (GOLD analysis project Ga0316202, IMG submission 204934) | Microbial mat bacterial communities from mineral coupon in-situ incubated in ocean water Damariscotta River, Maine, United States -... | ecosystem: Environmental > Aquatic > Marine >... | reverse complement strand
GCGTCAGATGGTCCGTCTGTATCGCCCATTGGGTCCTGTCTTGTGATAGGGCAGTCAATCTGCCGGGATGATCCTATATGGGTCATCATGACCCAGTTTGCCAAGTATTTCGACCTCTAACCCCTCCATCAGGGCCGCATCTGGGTCGCAGATGTGATCAAAACCCAACAGATGCAGCACACCGTGCACGATCAGATGGGTGACATGGGCCTGCACCGGTTTGCCTGCCGCCGCCGCTTCTGCAGCGCAGGTATCATAGCTGATGGCGATATCGCCCAGCTCAATCATACCGTCCGGCCCCGGCAAAGCGGGCAACGGATCACCGCCGGGCTGCGCTGCGCCGCGTTCTTCTGCGGGCCAGCTCAGCACATTGGTGGCCTTTGGTTTGTCTCGAAAATCGCCGTTGAGGACGGTGATGCGGGCATCATCGCAGGCCAGCACCGTCATCTCGCAACCTGCCGCGTCAATCCCGAGGTGGGACAAGGTGGCCAGCGCAGCGGTTTGTGCAAGGCTTTCGAGATCAAGATCCGCCCAACGCGCATCCTCGATCACCACATCAAGGCCCTGCACCTTAGCGCAGCCGGGGGCCAGCCCCCGGACCCCCGGAATATTTAAGGCCAAAAAGGGAGAGGACGCCCATCATGCTTTGCGCTCTGCCTCGGCCTCGTAAGCTTCGATGATGGCGGCGACCAGCGGGTGGCGCACAACATCCTTGGAGGTGAAATAGTTAAAGCTGATCTTTGGGATGCGGTTCAGCAGGCGTTCGGCATCGGCCAGCCCTGATGGCACACCGCGCGGCAGGTCGATCTGGGTGCGGTCCCCGGTGATCACCATGCGCGAGCCCTCGCCAAGGCGGGTCAGGAACATTTTCATCTGCATGGAGGTGGCGTTTTGGGCCTCGTCCAGCACCACAAAAGCATTGGACAGCGTGCGCCCGCGCATGAAGGCCAGCGGCGCGATTTCGATGCGTTTTTCTTCAAGCAGTTTTGCCAGCTGTTTGCCCGGCAGAAAATCATTCAGTGCGTCATATAGCGGCTGCATGTAGGGATCGACCTTGTCTTTCATATCGCCGGGCAGATAGCCGAGTTTTTCACCCGCCTCGACCGCCGGGCGGCTGAGGATGATCCGGTCCACATGGCCGCCGATGAACATCGAAACCCCTACCGCCACGGCGAGGTATGTCTTGCCGGTGCCCGCCGGTCCGATGCCAAAGGCCAGTTCGTTGTCAAACAGCGATTGCACGTAAGCTTTCTGTGCCTCTGTGCGCGGCTCTACCCGTTTTTTGCGGGTTTGGATTTCGATTGCCTGACCAATGGGCATTTCGATCTGATCACCCTGACGCACGCCGGTATCGACCTCTGATCCGCCCATGCGAATAAGGCTGTCCACATCCGCAGGTTCCACTGCGCGCCCCCCTTCGAGGCGGGCGTAAAGCATGTTGAGCAATTGGCTCGCCTGTTGGGCTGCATCTACTTCACCCAACACGGACAATTGATTGCCGCGGCGGATGATCTGCACCTCCAGCGCCTTTTCGATGGCGGCGAGATGGGCGTCATAGGCGCCGCACAGATCAATCAACAGGCGGTTGTCCGGAAATTCCAGCACAACAGGATCAGCGTTGGGTGTGGCGGCTGTCATCAGATCGCTTTCAGGCAAGTGGCGCTCCTTTGCTTGCACTCAGACTCAGTAGATAGGGCGATTGCGGGGCGATTGCATCCCGCAAAAACAATAAGGGCCGGAGCGTCACACGCTCCGGCCCGATGATGGTGCGGCACTGGCGCATGTTCAGTTCGGATCCGGCACGTTTGAGCCGCGTTTGAAATCCCCCGAGGTGTAGGTTGGCGGGACATCGCCACTACAAACCGGTTTGCCGTCACGATCCAGGCGGGGCGACAGATAGCCCTCAACCCCGTCATCGACGATCCAGTGGTCACAGCCATTTGGATCCACCCAAATGCCTGCTTGCAGCTCGCTTAGCGGTTTTTTGTCAAAACCGCGGTCAAAGGATTTGTCAGCCTTGAACCCCACACCGGGGCCGGCCTCCATATCGGCGCAAGCCGCGAGGCCAAGCACGCAGGCAGTGACAGCAATAAATTTGGTCTTTTGCATCATCATATCCTTCACCGCACACAGAGGATTTCGACGCGGCGGTTCTTGGCCCGGCCAGCGGCGGTTGCATTGGTGGCGGTGGGTTTGCGTTCCCCATAGCCGCGCACATCACTGACGTTGCCGCCGTTTGCGCGGGCAATCGCAGCCACTGCATTGGCCCGGTTTAGCGATAACCTCATGTTATACGCATCCGAGGCGCGGCTGTCGGTGTGGCCGGTGATCACAAATGACGTCGCCTGTTCGTTTTGAAAAAACGCGGCCAGCCGTTCCTGTGCCGAGGCCCCGAGGCGAAAACTGTTGGTGGCAAAAAACTGATCCGAGTTCAGGACACCGCAGATATTGCCCCCCCGGCAGACGGGTTTGCCATCGCGCGTCAAATGCGGGCTCATGAACCCTTCTGCGCCGTCGTCCATGACCCAATGTTCACAGCCATCCGGATCAACCCAGATGCCCGGCACATATTGACCCTGATCGCGACCCTGCTGTGATGCCGTTTGCGCAAAAGCCATCGGCGCAGCCAACAGGCAGGCCATCACAGCCGCAATAGACCAAGTGCCGATCAGCCTTGAGATCGTGTTTATCACAAGAATTCCTCGCTTTTCGGTTTCGGCGGACGGGCATTTTGCCCACACGCCGCTGTCGCCTGCATTCCCTTTGAGGTTATGCAGAAAAACAGCTTCTGTGAAGCACAGATATCAACATTTAGGGGGTGAAAGTGTTAACGCACCCAATAAAATGCGCCAGAACCTAGGCAGGCGCAATCAGCGCAGGGTTGTTTCGCTATGAAACCTGTCGTGCAGTGAGGGAATTTGTCATTGATTTCACAATTTTAACTGGCACGATGTCGCCAATCTGTGCCTGCGCATCATCAATATGAACCGCATGTAAATATTCGGATTTACCAAGCATCTGCCCCGGATTACGCCCGGATTTCTCGACCAGAACTGACAATTCGCGTCCGACCATGCTTTGCTGGATCTCTTGTTGATGCTGGGTGATCAACGCCTGCAACCGCTGCAAACGGTCATTGGCCACGTCATCGGGGATCAACGCGCGTTCTGCCGCCGGAGTACCCGGGCGGGTCGAATACTTGAACGAATACGCATAGCCGTAGCGGACCTCGCGCACCAGATCCATGGTGGCCTCAAAATCCGCATCGCTTTCTTCGGGGAAACCGACAATGAAATCGCCAGACATCAGGATATCGGGCCGCACAGCCCGGATGCGTTCGATCAGACGCAGATAGCTTTCTGCGGTGTGACTGCGGTTCATCCGTTTGAGAATGTGATCCGAGCCGGATTGCACCGGCAAATGCAGATAGGGCATCAGCGCCTCAACCTCGCCATGCGCGGCGATCAGATCGTCTTCCATATCGTTGGGGTGGCTGGTGGTGTAGCGAATGCGGTCCAACCCGTCGATTTTGGCCAGCTCCCGCACCAATGCGGCCAGTGTCATATCACCCTTGGGGCCAGCGCCGTGGTATGCATTGACGTTCTGGCCCAGCAAGGTGACCTCGCGCACCCCGCGATCGACCAGCGCGCGGGCCTCATCCAGAACACGGGTGGCGGGGCGGCTGACCTCTGCGCCGCGGGTATAGGGCACAACGCAGAAGGCGCAAAATTTGTCGCAGCCTTCCTGAACTGTCAAAAACGCCGCCGGGGCGCGTTTGGTTTGCGGGCGCGATTTAAGATGCTCAAACTTGTCTTCTTCGGGGAAATCGGTATCGAGCGCGGTTTCTCCCTTGCGCACCTTTGCCTCCATCTGGGGCAGCCGGTGATAAGATTGCGGCCCAACCACCAGATCCACTGCGGGCTGGCGGCGCATGATCTCTTCGCCTTCGGCCTGTGCAACACAGCCCGCCACGCCGATCTTGAGATCCGGATTCAACGCCTTGAGTGGTTTGAGGCGTCCCAGTTCGGAATAGACCTTTTCGGCGGCCTTTTCCCGGATGTGACAGGTGTTGAGCAGGATCATGTCGGCATCATCGGCGGTCTTTGTCTCAACATAGCCTTCGCTGCCCAGCGCTTCGACCATGCGTTCGCTGTCATAGACATTCATCTGACAGCCGTATGTCTTGATAAACAGTTTCTTAGGCGTGGTCATGGCAGATATCCGGATCAAAAGGCAGAAACCGCCATGTAACAGTGCCTGCCATGGCTTGCAATGGAGGTGGAATTGGCCGATTCTGCGCTCAACGATTGTCCGTGAGGCCCTATGCACCATTCTTCGCTCGATGAATTGATCAAAGACGCGCCTGAGGCATTGGCCAAGGGGCCGGTGGCGGTGATCATGGTGGAGGATAACGTCGAGATCGACACATCCTTGCGGCACCATCAACAGGCAGGGTTCAAAACCATCATCGCATTGATGCCGCCGGAGTTTGATCTGCCCCGCGACCTGTCCGAGACGATCCATAGGGTCGATTATGATATGTCCGTCGAAATGGCGATGGAGACTGCGATCAACGCTCTGATTGATCCCGCCGCCGGGCAGTGGATGTATTACTGCTACAATGCCGAATACCTATTCTATCCGTTCTGCGAGACCCGCAATGTTGTTGAAATGCTGGCCTTTCACACCGAAGAGCGGCGCTCTGCGCTTTTGGCGTATGTAATTGATCTTTATTCCGACGATCTGGGCGAACATCCAAATGCGGTGTCGCTGGACCGGGCCCATCTGGACAAATCGGGCTATTACGCTTTGGCCCGCAAAGACGATGCCAATGGCAATAGCCCCAAGGAACGGCAGCTTGATTTCTTTGGTGGGCTACGCTGGCGGTATGAGGAACATGTGCCCGCGACAAGGCGCAAGATTGACCGCATTCCGTTGTTCCGCGCCAAGAAGGGGCTGCGCCTGCGCTGGGATCACACCTTCAATGACGAAGAATACAACACTTATGCCTGTCCTTGGCACCACAACATCACGGCGGCGGTCTGTTCTTTCCGCACGGCCAAGGCGCTCAAGTCCAATCCCGGCAGCACCTTTCAGATCGACAGCTTCAAGTGGCACAACTCCGCCGCTTTTGAATGGCATTCGCGGCAATTGCTCGATCTGGGGTTGATGGAGCCGGGGCAATGGTTCTGAAAGGGCAACAGCCCGCAGGCACGCGGATCATTTTGCGGCGGCAAGGAATGCGCCGCCGCTCAATGCCCTGATCAGCGCGGCCAGAGCACAGGAAACCAATCCTCGCGCAGCCTTTGGCCTTCGGTCATGTCATGGCCGGGATAGGGCGGCGATGTCGGGCCGGGCCGCTGGGCATAGCGGGCATCATCCCCCACCATCCGCAGGGAAAACGCGCGGCGGCGTGTACCTGAGGTATTGCCCCGCGCCCCGTGCAGAATGCCATAATTGAAAGCCACCGCATCACCGGGTTCCATCGCCCATTCGCGGATGTCCATGCCTTCGGCATCCGGGTCCGGCACCGCCATATAAGGCGCAGGATCAAAGAACGCATCGCCCTTGGCCCAACGGGTCGGCAGCACGGGCTTTTCCCACAAATGTGATCCCGCAACACAGCGCAGCGATGCCTCCTGCACCGGATCAAGCGGCGACCAGAAGCTGACCGTCTGTTGACCGCCAACAAAATAATACGGTCCATCCTGATGCCATGGGGTGGCCATCGAGGTGCCCGGCTCTTTGACCAACACATGATCATGAAAGAGCTGTGCCGACTGGCTTTGCATCAATTCGGCGGCAATCTGGGCCGCATCCGACGTGCGGATCACCGCTTCAAACTCGGGGATACGATCCCAGTTGCAATAATCGTCAAAGAACAGGCCCGTCTCGCCTGGCTTGTCGTTGTTGGAGGCATATGGCCCCGGCGATTCCATATTGCGGGCCACACCGGCCCGAAGGGTTTCAACATGGTCTGCAAACAGACCTTTGATCAGCACCACACCGTCGCGTTGGTAGCTGTCAATCTGGCCTTGCGTGATAAGAGGATGCGGCATTTGATTGTCCTTTGGCTGTGTCTTGCCATGACATTCGCGCCCACCGCCGTTAGTTTCAAATAATAAATGCGAAACAACGGAATAGGCTGATGTTATATCTAACGCTCCGGCACTACAGCTTTGTCGCGGCCATCGCCGATCACGGCAGCCTGTCTGCGGCTGCCGCGCATCTGAACGTGTCGCAACCCTCGCTGTCCAATGCGCTGGATATTATTGAGGCGCGATTGCAGCGGCCCTTGTTTCTGCGGGGGCGCGGTCAAGGCGTGACAATAACCCCGGACGGGCGCAGCTTTGTCAAAGAGGCCAAATCCCTGATCGCATCGGCCCGCCGATTGGAACAATCGGGCCGATCTCCGCTCTCACAGACCAGCGCCGCCTTGGGCTGTTTCCACGATCTGGCGCCCTTTGTTCTGGCCCCCGCCCTCAGCCGCCTGCGCCAATCCCTGCCGGAGATGGAGCTGCACAGCAGGCTCGGTAGTTTTGAAACGCTGGTGCGCGATATGACCGAAGGGACAATTGATCTGGCGATCACCTGGGATATCGGTCTGGATGCCCGGTTCAGCAAACGAGTTCTGGGGCACCTGCGCCCCCATGCCTTTGTCGCTATGGATCACCCGCTGGCGGGCCGCGCCACATTGACCCTGAGCGATTTGGCGCATGAACAATTGATCCTGTCAGATGACGGATTGTCGGTGCAGCATATGGTCAAACTCTGCCAAAGCGCCGGATTCACCCCGCATTTGGCGGGCCACGCCGCCCCCGTTGAGGTGATGCGGTCCCTCGCCGCCCATGGGGAGGGCATCGGCATCAGCTATTCCGTGCCGCCATCAAGGCAAAGCTACGATGGCCGTGACCTTCGCGCCATTCCCGTCACCGACCCCGCCGCGGAGGAGCCTGTCGTATTGGCACAATTGGGCGATCCTGCGCCCGGCGGCACATTGCATTTGATTGCAGAGACTTTGGAGAAGGCGGATTTATTCCGCTTTGGCGGCGCTTAATTCGATTTGCGGCGCAAGCGGATCACCACGTCCACGCTGGCAATCTCGGCCCCGTCAGGGGCGTCCGGCACCTGCGAAATCACCAGTTGATCGGCTGGCGCATCGGTCAGCCGCGCATCGTCTTCCCAGTAGAAATGCGGGTGGTCATGGGTGTTGGTGTCGAAATAACTTTTGGAGCCGTCAACGGTCACCTCTTGCAACAAACCGGCATCACAAAAGGCCCGTAAGGTATTGTAAACAGTCGCCAATGACACGGCGTCACCCTGCCCTTTGGCGGCCTCAAACAGGCTTTCGGCAGTGACGTGACGGTGCTGGCCATCACCCACCAGAAGACTGGCCAATGTGACCCGCTGCCGTGTTGGGCGCACCCCGGCCTGTTCCAGCCAGCGCGTGCCGTTCTGTTGATGCATCTGTGTCATGATGGCTCCGTTGCGCGTCGTCCCTGCCTACCATATAGGGCGCGGCGGCCCTTGTTTTCAATGACTATTCGCCCTCTATGCACAACAGTGCTTATGCCGCCCCCCACGGGCTTTGACTTGCGGCTTGGGCAATCGGGGTGCTAGATCAGGTCAACTTGGAACCACGTGACGCAGGAGAGCCGACCCTATGGCCGAATACCCCACCAGCTTTGACAAAGAAGATCTGTTGAAATGCGCCGAAGGAAAGCTGTTTGGCCCCGGCAACGCACAATTGCCTGCCCCGCCCATGCTGATGATGGACCGGATCACCGATGTATCCGGGGATGGCGGCGCACATGGCAAAGGTCACATCACGGCAGAGTTCGATATCACCCCGGACCTGTGGTTCTTTGATTGCCACTTTCCCGGCAACCCGATCATGCCCGGTTGTCTGGGCCTTGATGGCCTGTGGCAGCTGACCGGTTTCAACCTTGGCTGGCGCGGCTGGCAAGGGCGCGGTTACGCGCTTGGCGTGGGCGAGGTCAAACTGACCGGTATGGTGCGCCCTGACCGCAAGATGCTGACTTATAAGATTGATTTCACCAAGGCGATCCAAACCCGCCGCCTGACCATGGGCGTGGCTGACGGCATCGTCGAGGCGGACGGCGAAGTGATCTATCAGGTGACTGGCATGAAAGTCGCGCTGAGCGAGAGCTGAGGCCAAAAATCCGGGTTGGCTTGGCAAGCCGGACCAACCTGTGACCTCCCTCCTCATCCCCCCTAACCGCTTGCGCCCCAGCGCCGTGCTGTCATACACAGAACCAACCAAACAAAGGAGTGCGGTATGCGCCGTGTTGTCGTTACAGGTCTGGGCATTGTCTCATCCATCGGAAACAACGCCGAAGAGGTGATTGCCTCTTTGAAAGCGGGGAAATCGGGGATCGAAGCCAGCCCTGAAATGATCAAACATGGGTTCCGCAGCCAGATCGCTGGCACGATCAAGCTGGATGTCTCTGAACACGTGGACAAGCGCACCTTGCGGTTCATGGGGCCGGGTGCCGCCTATGCCCATATCGCGATGGGCCAAGCGATTGCAGATGCAGGGCTGGGCGATGATATCATCAGCAACCCGCGCACCGGTCTGATTGCCGGGTCCGGCGGGCCGTCCACCTCGGCGATGAAGATCGCCCATGACACTGTCGATAAAACCGGCGCGACCAAGCGGATCGGGCCTTTTGCCGTGCCAAAGTGCATGTCCTCCACGATCAGCGCCAACCTCTCTACTGCCTACAAGATCAAGGGCATCAACTATTCGATCACCTCGGCTTGTTCGACCTCCCTGCACTGCATGGGATCGGCGGCAGAACAGATCATGCTGGGCAAGCAGGACGTGATGTTTGCCGGTGGCGGCGAGGAACTGGACTGGACGCTGTCTTGCCTGTTTGACGCCATGGGCGCGATGAGCAGCAAGTACAACGACACACCAGAAAAAGCCTCCCGTGCGTTTGACGCCAATCGCGATGGCTTTGTCATCACTGGCGGCGGCGGCATCGTGGTGCTGGAAGATCTGGACCACGCCTTGGCCCGCGGTGCGAAAATCTATGCCGAAGTGACCGGTTTTGCTGCCACATCGGACGGCCATGACATGGTTGCCCCCTCTGGCGAGGGCGGACAGCGGGCGATGGAACTGGCACTGGCCACCCTGCCCGAAGGTCGCAAAGTCAGCTATATCAACGCGCATGGCACTTCGACCCCGGTCGGCGATGTTGGCGAAATCGAAGCGGTGCGCCGCGTCTTTGGGATCGGAAACACACCGCCCGTCAGCTCAACCAAATCCCTTACCGGTCACGGTCAGGGCGCGGCGGGCGCGATGGAGGCGATTTTTTGCCTGCTGATGCTGGAAAATGATTTCATCACACCGTCGATCAACGTCGAAACCCTCGATCCGGCGCTTAAGCCAGAAGAGATTGCAACAGATCTGGTTGAAAACGCCGGATTGGATTCTGTCATGACCAATTCCTTTGGCTTTGGTGGCACCAACGGGTCTATGATCCTGTCCAAGTATCAGGGGTGAGGAACAAAATGTCGGATTTGCTTAAAGGGAAACGCGGCCTGATCATGGGTGTCGCGAATGAACGCTCTATTGCCTGGGGCATTGCCAAGGCGATGGCCGGTGCCGGGGCCGAACTGGCCTTTACCTATCAGGGCGAGGCCTTTGGCTCGCGTTTGCGGCCATTGGCGGAATCGGTTGGCTCGGACTTCATGGTCGATGTGGATGTGACCGATGATGCATCGCTTGATACCGCCTTTGATCAACTGGCAAGCCGTTGGCCGACCATTGATTTTGTGGTCCATGCGATTGCGTTTTCCGACAAATCTGAACTGACCGGGCGGTTTTTGAACACCAGCCGCGAGAACTTTAAGAACTCCATGGATATCTCCGCCTACAGCTTTATCGAAGTGGCCCGCCGCGCCCATCCGCTGATGGTGGAAAACGGCGGCACGTTGATGACGCTGACCTATCAGGGTTCTAACCGAGTTGTGCCAAACTACAACGTCATGGGTGTGGCCAAAGCAGCGTTGGAGAGCGCCACGCGCTATCTGGCCAATGATCTGGGGCCCGAAGGCATCCGGGTAAACGCCATTTCACCCGGCCCGATGAAAACGCTCGCAGGCGCAGCCATCGGCGGTGCCCGCAAGACCTACAAACATACTGACCAGAACGCCCCTCTGCGTTCCAACGCGACGCTTGAAGCAGTGGGCGGCACGGCGGTTTATCTGGCCTCCGACGCGGGCGCGTGCACCACAGGTGAGATTGTCCGCGTGGACGGCGGTTTCCATGTTCTGGGCATGCCCCAGCAAGACAACCTTTAAAGATCGGTGGACGTAGGGCGGGGTTCACCCCGCCATACCTGCCCAAACTGCCGCCCAATCCCCTACCGCAGCGGCGGCGTCTGCCACAGCCAGATTTTCAAACCGCCATGCGCCACGGATGGGCCAAGCGGTTTCCACGGTAGTCCGGTCGCCTTGGCCAAAGGCGGCTCAGACGTGACCAGCCCAACACGCCAGCCCTTGAACCGTTCCAGCAATGTTTGCCCCAAGGTGCCATAAAGCGGGTAAAGCAATTTCTTGTTGCCAATCCGCGCACCATAGGGCGGATTGACGATTACCAAACCGGGCGGACCCTCTGGCGGCGTGATCTCACCCGCGCCATGGCAGGAAAAGCTACAGGCCTGTGCAACACCTGCCCGTTCGGCATTGGCCGTGCTCATCCGGATTGCGCCGGCGTCCCTATCGGATCCAAAAAACTGTTTCTTTGAAAGGCCTTGCGACGCACCCTTCTTCATTGCCTCCCAAGCGACCTCATCAAAACTCGCCAGATCCTCAAATGCAAACCGCCGACTGCGCCCTGGTTGCAAGCCCGCAGCGATCTCTGCCGCTTCGATCAAAAATGTGCCGGACCCGCACATCGGATCAACGACAGGTTCCTGCCCGTCATATCCGCATTGGCGCAAAAACAGCGCCGCGAGGTTTTCGCGCATTGGCGCTTTGCCTACCGCTTCTTTGTGGCCGCGCTTGTGCAAGGCCTCGCCACTGGTATCGAGGCTGATCGTGACCTGATTGTCGTGAATACGCACCTTCACCACCATCTCGGCCTCGGGCGAAATGGTGATGCCATGGCTTTCGCGCAGGGCGGTTTCAATCCGCTGGGTTGCAGCCTTGGCGTGATAGATCTTGGAGGCTTTGCACGTCACCTGCACCTTGACCGGCACATCGGTGCGCAGCACATCACCCCATGGGAATTTGCGAGACCGTTTGTCCAACTGCGCCAGATGGAAGGCCATGAAAGATCCGATCCGCGCCAGCACCCGAACCGCGCCGCGCAATTCCAGATTGGCCCGCCAAACATCGGGCCAACCGCCCATGATGGTCACGCCGCCGCCGGTGATCTGCGGATCTGCAAAGCCACGTTCGCTCACCTCTTGGTGCAAAAGTGACTCAACGCCCGGTGCGCAAACGAGGAAAATCTCAAATGTATCAGATGTGTTCATGCACCCTGCTTAATCGCTTTGTCAGGTGGCGGCGAGGGGCAGTTGCAAATTCTGATCTTTTGGCCTGCCTGCCCTTTTTCTGCCGATTTGTTGGTCTACCCCTCGGGTATGAGTTTTGGCGAAACATACAAACACGAGATCTTGCAATCGCGGCGTGATCGGTCGCGGCGTTCGATGTTCTGGGCGCGTATACTTGGGCTTGTGTTGATGCTGACCATCGGCGCGATCCTCAGGTCAGAGCCGCAGCTGCGCCAAGATCTGATGGATGCAGGGATCAATGGCATTCTCAAACTGGCAAAACGGGACCAGCCGCAATTCGCAAACGCCCCATTGCCGACCAACACACAAGGCAATGGCGGGATTAGGATCAACCGGCCTGTGACCGAAGCGCCTGATGGCAGTGCATTGGCGGCCCAAGCCGGGCGGCGTGTCGCCGCCCGAAAAATCGGGGATTAGGGCCGCAGCCCCGTCCAATCCTTAGCCGATTGAAATCAGCTCAATATCAAATTGCAGGTCTTTGCCCGCCAGCGGGTGATTGGCATCCAGTGTCACGGTCGCCTCGTCCACCTCAACCACCATCACCGGCAGCGCCTGCCCGTCAGGGGTTTGCATCTGCAACTGCGTGCCAACCTCAAGCGGGATATCCGCCGGAATGCCTTCGCGCGGGACAGCTTGGCGCATCTCTGGGTTCAGCGGGCCGTAAGCATCTGCACAGGCGATCTTCACAACCTTTTTATCGCCAACCGCCATGCCTGGGATCGCAACATCAAGGCCGGGAATGATCTGGCCAGAGCCAACTTCGAATTCCAGCGGCTCGCGGCCTTCGGAACTGTCAAAGGTCGTGCCGTCCAGCAACGTCCCAGTGTAGTGAATAGCAACTTTATCGCCTGATTTGACCTCAGCCATCGAAAACTCCAATTGTATCGGGAAAAAGGGCGGAGGCCGCGTATCTGCGCAGGTGCTCCGGGTTCGGCGCAATGTTTCAAAGCTGTGCCGCCGTGTAAACCCCCTGCCCTGTATTGGCATTTCGCCTCTTTTCCCTCCCTGCCTGCCGTGACAGTCTGAGCGTGAAGCCCAAGGAGAGCGCCATGCCCATCACCACCTGTGTCTTTGATGCCTACGGTACGTTGTTCGATGTCGCCGCCGCCGCACGCCAAGCCGCGGCAGAGCCCGATTTCGCCGCGATCAAGGACGACTGGCCGCAGATTGCCGAACATTGGCGGCTCAAGCAGCTGCAGTATTCCTGGCTGCGGGCCGTGGCAGATGCGCATACGGATTTTTGGGAGGTCACGCAAAATGGTCTCGACTGGGCACTTGAGAAGACCGGCCATGCGGGGGATGCGCCCCTGCGCGAACGGCTTTTGGCGCTCTATTGGGAATTGCAGGCCTATCCCGAAGTGCCGGCAATGCTGGCCGCGCTCAAGGCGGCGGGTCTGAACACTGCGATCCTGTCAAACGGGTCACCCGACATGCTGCAAGGGGCGGTGGACAGTGCGGGCATCGGTGATGTTCTGGACACGAGCCTCTCTGTGCAAAGCGTGGGCATCTTCAAGCCCGATGCGCGGGTTTATGATCTGGTCGGGCAACATTTTGGCTGCGGCAAGGACGAAGTTTTGTTTGTGTCTTCCAATGGATGGGACGCAGGCGCCGCCACAGGATACGGGTTTACCACGGCTTGGGTGAACCGCAGTGGCGATCCGGTCGATCGCCTGCCCTGGACCCCCAAACATGTGATGTCTGATCTGACGGGCATCCCCGAATTGGCGGGCGCATAATGGCGACATTCACGACCTCTGATGGCCTCTCCCTTCACTACACCGACGAAGGGGCGGGCCTGCCGGTCCTTTGCCTTGCCGGACTGACGCGCACCGGCGCGGACTTTGATTATGTGATGCCGCATCTGTCCGGCCATCGGGTGATCCGGCTGGATTATCGCGGGCGCGGCGGATCGGATTTTGATCCCAACTGGCAGAACTACAATCTGAATGTCGAATGCCGTGATGTGGTGGAATTGCTGGACCATCTGGGGCTGGACAAGGTTGCGCTGCTTGGCACATCGCGTGGCGGGTTAAACGCGATGGTATTGGCTGCTGTGGCCAAGGGCCGGCTGCTGGGCGCGGCGCTGAATGATGTTGGGCCGGTATTGGACCCCAAGGGGCTTGAACTGATCATGGGGTATATTGGTCGGAACCCGTCCGCCAAAACCCATGCCGAGTCTGCGGCAACCATGGCCGCCCTCTTTACCGATTTTCAGAATGTGCCGGACTGCCGTTGGTTGGAAGAAGCAGAAAAGCACTATACGCAAACAGAAAGCGGGCTGAAGATCACCTATGATCCGGCACTGCGCAAAGCGGTCGAAGCGGCCGCAAAGGCCGATCCGGTTGACCTGTGGCCCCTGTTCGATGCCCTAGCGGACTTGCCCATCGCGGCAATCCGTGGTGCAAATTCCAACTTGCTGGGCGCCGAAACACTGGCCGAAATGCAGCGCCGCCGCCCCGATATGATTGCCGCAACTGTGCCGGATCGCGGCCATGTCCCGTTTCTAGATGAACCGCAGGCCATTGCCGCCCTGCACGAATGGTTAGGATTGCTTAAATGAATATCGAAATGATCCGCGCCGCCGCTGCGCGCCTCAAGGGTCACGCCCGCGCAACGCCTTTGCTGAATGCGCCTTTGCTGGATGATCTGGCGGGTCGCCGCATCTGGGTGAAACCGGAATGCCTGCAATTGACCGGCAGCTTCAAGTTCCGCGGTGCCTGGTCGGCCTTGTCGGCCCTTGCGCCGGATGTGCGGTCCAAGGGCGTCATCGCGTTTTCAAGCGGCAATCACGCCCAAGGTGTTGCTTTAGCAGCGAAGATGCACGGCGTTCCCGCAGTGATCATTATGCCGTCCGACAGCCCCACCCTCAAGATCGAGAACACCCGCGCCTATGGCGCTGAGGTGGTGCTATATGATCGGGCCGGTGAAAGCCGCGAGGAGATTGGCGATAAGTTGGCTCAAGATCGCGGGCTGACGCTGATCAAACCCTATGATGAGCCGCAGGTGATCGCCGGACAAGGCACTACGGGACTTGAGATTGCCCGTCAGGCAGCGGAACAAGGCATTGAAAAAGCAGATATTATTGTCTGCTGCGGCGGAGGTGGATTGACCTCCGGCATCGCGCTGGCGCTGGAGGCGGAGGCGCCGGGCCTGCGCGTGCGCACCGCAGAACCCGAAGGCTTTGACGATGTGGCGCGGTCCTTGCAATCGGGGCAGATCGAACGCAACGCCCGCACCTCCGGCAATATCTGCGATGCGATCATCACCCCGCAACCCGGCGAGATTACTTTTCCGATCATGCAGCGGCTCGCTGGCCCCGGATTGGTGGTGTCCGAAAATGAGGCGTTGCAAGCGATGGCGCATGCCTTCAACCGCCTCAAACTAGTGGCCGAACCGGGGGGCGCTGCGGCGTTGGCGGCGGCCCTTTTCCGCAGCGATGAGATCGAAGGCGACGATGTGATTGTCACAATCTCGGGCGGCAATGTGGACGCGGCGATGTTCATTCGAGCACTGGAAACGCTGGCATGACCCAGTTTTCAATCGCCAGTTTCAACGTCAAAAACCTGATCGGACCCGATCAAGAATACTACAAATTCCAATCCTACACGCCCGAGGAATACGCCTGGAAGGAAGACTGGCTGGCCGATCAGATCGTATCACTGAACGCCGATATCATTGGTTTCCAAGAGATTTTCGATGAGGCAAGCCTGCGTGCCACCATCGCCCGCGCTGATCGTTATGGCCAAGACAGCAATGATGCCTCTGTGCCCGGTGAGGACAAAAGATACCGCCACCGCGCAATCTTTGATCGGCTGGCCTTTCGCGACTACAGCAACGCCGCGCTGGCCTTTGCGCCCAATGTGCATGACGGTGATCCCGGACAGCGCCGCCCCGGCGTTGCGATCCTGTCGCGGCTTGGTTTTGCCGAAGAACCGCAGATTATTCAGGAGCTGGACACCCCGCTTGAGATCCCCTTCCAGACCTTTGGTGGCGATGAGGGCGGGCATTTCACCATTCAAAAGCTCAGCCGCCCGATCCTCAAGGTGCGGGTGCCGGTGGGCGATCAGATCGTTACCGTATTTAACTGCCACCTGAAATCAAAACTGGGCGAATTTATCCGGGCCGAAGGGGCCGAATATCCTGCCGAGGCCGATCTAACACAATATGACCCTGTTGGCCGGGCCTTGGGCGCGGCACGATCGGCGATGCGGCGCATGGCCGAAGCATGGGTGTTGCGCGGGGCCATCGTCGGGGAATTGCGGCAGGGCCGCCCTGTGATGGTGCTGGGCGATTTCAACGACAACGAACATGCGGTCAGCACCGAGATAATCATGGGCGAACAGCCCTTTAAGAACTACGCCTGGATGCTGCGCCATGATGCGGAGCATCGCGGCGACCGCTATTCAGAGGCCGAAAGCGCGCAGATCACGGAAAGCATCGAGGCCATGCGCCTGCACTCGGCGGAAAAGATGTTTGTCCGCAAGTCCCTGCGTGACATGGTCTATACCTCGGCCTTTGGCGGCGTCTATGAAAGCATCGACCAGATCATGATGTCGAGGCATTTTCTGCCCGATTGGAAAGGACATATTGGCGAGATGTCCTATTTCACCGTTCTGAACGACCATTTGACGGATGGCAGCCACCCCGAAGCGCCCTATAACAAGCTGGCCTCGGATCACGGACAGATCATGGCGACCATTCAATTGCGGGAGGGCAAATGATGAAAACGTTTGATACCGGCGATGTGCGTCTGCACTACCGTGTCGATGGGCCGGACGACGGCGCGCCGGTGGTTTTTGCCAATTCGCTGGGCACCGATATGCGCCTGTGGGATCCGATCCTGCCGATGTTGCCCAAGGGTCTGCGGATCATCCGGTTTGACAAACGCGGTCATGGGTTATCTTCCTGCCCGGCCGGTAACTATTCCATGGGCAGTTTGGTCACCGACACCGAAAGGTTGCTGGATCATTTGGGCGTCAAGGAATGCGTTTTTGTGGGCCTGTCGATTGGCGGCATGATTGCGCAGGGGCTGGCGGTCAAGCGGCTGGATCTGATCCGCGCGGTGGTTCTGTCCAACACCGCAGCCAAGATTGGCAATGCCGAGATGTGGGCCGAACGGATTGGCGACGTGCGCAAGGGCGGCATAGAAGCCCTTGCCGATGCGGTCATGGAACGTTGGTTCGCGACCCAGTTCCGCGCCACGCCAGAGCTTGAGCTGTGGCGCAATATGTTGGCGCGGCAGGATGACAACGGATACATCGGTTGCGCCGCTGCAATCTCCGGTACAGACTTTTATACGCCGACCTCCGGCCTGCGCCTGCCTGCCTTGGGCATCGCCGGGTCCGAAGATGGCTCAACGCCGCCCGATCTGGTGCGCGAGACCATGGATCTGATCCCCGGCTCCAAGTTCCATTTGATCCGCAAGGCGGGCCACCTGCCCTGTGTCGAACAGCCCGAAGAATACGCGCAGGTGTTGACCGATTTCCTCAAAGGTGTCGGTCATGTCTGACCGCTACGACAAAGGCATGGAGGCGCGCCGTTCGGTCTTGGGCGACGCGCATGTAGACCGCGCGGAGGCGGCAAAAACCGAGGCCGATGTGCCCTTTCAGACCCTTATCACCGAGGGCGCATGGGGCAATGTCTGGGCCTCTGACGCGATCTCGCGGCGGGAAAGGTCCATGCTGACGCTGGCCTTGCTGGCCGCGATGGGCAATTTTGACGAAATCCCGATGCACATTCGCGCTTGCGCCCGAACCGGGGCCAGCCAAAGCGACATTATCGAAGCGTTTCAGCATGTAGCGATCTATTGCGGTGTGCCCAAGGCTAACCACGCGATCAAATTGGCCAAACAAACCTGGGCCGAAATGGAATTGGAAGACTAAGACATGGCCGCATCGGTATTTGACAGCCCCCTGTTCGCGCAGCTTTTCCCGACAGGCGACACTGGGCGGTTGTTTTCGGACAGCGCTGCCATCCGCGCGATGCTGCTGACCGAGGGGGCGCTGGCCAAGGTACAGGGTGATCTGGGTGTGATCCCGCAAATCAGCGGCGCCGCGATTCACCGGGCAGCGATGGAAATGCAGGTGGACCCCGGCGCGATTGCCAAGGCCACGGGCGCAAACGGGGTCAGTGTTCCGGGGCTGGTCGCAGCATTCAGGAGCGAGATGCAAGCGCCCGAACATGCGCAATTTGTACATTGGGGCGCGACATCGCAGGATATCATCGACACCGCATTGATGCTGCGCTTGCGGCAGGCACTTGCACTGGCCGAAGCCGACCTGCGCGAGATTTTGACGGCTTTGGGCGCACAGGCTGCGGAACATGCCACGCTGCCGATGCCCGCCCGTACCTATGGGCAACATGCCACGCCAACCACATGGGGCGCGGTTCTGGCCGAATGGGGGATGCCGCTGCTGGATGCGCTGAGTGAGTTGGACATCTTGCGTAAATCATCGCTTTGGGTTTCGCTGTCTGGCGCGTCAGGCACCGCGTCCGCTTTGGGCGCTGAGGCGACCGAAACGCGCGCCGGACTGGCCAAAGCGCTTGGCTTGGGCGATCCGATGCGGTCTTGGCACACAGACCGCACCCCTTTGTTGAGGATCGCGGATTGGCAGGGGCGCGTGATGGCGGCGTTGGCACATATCGGTCAATCACTGTTGGGGCTGACCGGCAGCGATGTTCAGGAAATCAGTCTGGGCGCGGCGGGTGCGTCCTCCACCATGCCGCAAAAACAAAATCCTGTCGGACCTTCCGCAATCCTTGCCCTGTCGCATCAGTTCACCGGCCAGCGGGCCACTTTGCAAGCCGCCGCCGCACACCAGCATCAGAGGGATGGCGCAGCGTGGTTTGCCGAATGGATGGCTCTGCCCCCCCTGTGCCTGTCACTGGCTTCGGCCCTGCATCACACCAAACGGCTCGCCAGCGGGATTGCACCGCGCCCTGTGCAGATGCACGCCAATCTGGACGCCACATTGGGCCTGATCCATGCCGAAGCGCTCAGCTTTGCATTGGCCGGTCTGATGCCGCGCCCCGAGGCGCAGGCCAAAGCCAAGGCATTATGCCTTGAGGCGATGGAGAAACGCATTCCGCTCAAAGATCTGGCAACCGCAGCTTATCCAAAGCTCGACACAACTGCATTTGACCCCGCCGCGGGTGCAGGGCATGCCGCCCAAGATGCGGCAGATTTTGCCCGACGCACAAAGGATCTCTAACAACATGCGCCCTGCCGTTCTGTTTATCATGGCCACGGTGATGATTGATGCCATGGGCATTGGTCTGATGATGCCCGTGATGCCCGATCTGATCCGCGAAGTGCGCGGGCTTGCACTAAGTGACGCCGCGCTTTGGGGTGGGGTCATGGCCACCAGTTTTGCAGTCATGCAATTCTTATTCGGTCCAACGTTGGGCGGCTTGTCCGACCGCTATGGCCGGCGGCCGGTCTTGTTGACCTCGCTTGTGGTGATGGCAATCGATTATGTGGTGATGGCGTTGGCAGGCAGCATATGGTTGCTGCTTATCGGGCGGATTGTCGGCGGGATCACGGCGGCCACTCATGCGACCGCCACGGCCTATATGGCAGATATCTCTGCCCCTGAGGACCGGACCAAGAACTTTGGATTGATCGGGGCCGGGTTCGGCATCGGTTTTGTTCTGGGGCCGCTGATTGGTGGTTTGCTGGCCGAATATGGCACCCGCGCACCGTTTTGGGCCGCAGCCGCCCTGGCAACGGCCAATGTGGTTTTGGGTTGGTTTGTCTTGAAAGAAACGGTCACCGATGCCACGCGCCGCCCCTTTGAATGGTTGCGGGCCAACCCCTTTGGCGCATTGCGGCAACTGCGCAAACTGCCCGGTGTTCTGCCTTTGGTGGCTGTCTATTTTCTCTACCACGTGGCCTTTGCGGTCTACCCTTCAGTCTGGTCCTACTTCGGGCAGGAACGGTTCAATTGGTCCGCCTCGGTGATCGGGCTGTCGCTGGCGCTGTTCGGCGTGGCGATGGCTTTGGTGCAGGGCGGCGCGATC
>Ga0316202_10001334_pt1 | contig 19591 bp, 9 predicted proteins | sample 3monrhotite_MG_FD_204934 | JGI IMG/M metagenome (GOLD analysis project Ga0316202, IMG submission 204934) | Microbial mat bacterial communities from mineral coupon in-situ incubated in ocean water Damariscotta River, Maine, United States -... | ecosystem: Environmental > Aquatic > Marine >... | reverse complement strand
GACTCCAGATCTGCCAGCGACTCGAACCGGTCCTCGGGGGACTTAGCCAGGCACTTGAGGACCACGGCCTCCAAGGGGGCCGGGACCGAGACCAACTTGGAGGGAGGCTGCGGCGGCCGCTCGCAGGTCGCGACGACGAGCTCGAACATGCTCTCGCCCTTGATCGGAGGCTCTCCCGTCAGGGCCGCGTAGAGGATCGCGCCTACGCCGTAGACGTCGGTCCTGGGGCTGGCCTCCTTGCCCTTGCCGCTCGCCTGCTCCGGCGCCCAGTAGCCTGGCGTGCCCTGAATGGTCCCCGTCTTGGAGAGGCTCTGAGCCGAGTCTTCGAGGCTCTTGGTCAGGCCGAAGTCGGTCACGGCGTATCGTCCGTTGGGTCCGCAAAGGACGTTTTCAGGCTTGAGATCGCGGTGCAGGATCCCCCGTCCGTGGGCGTGGCCCACGGCCTGACAGAGCTGGGTGCCCAGGTCGACGACCTCGGCCGGAGACAAGGCGCCTTGGGTCTGGATCCGGTGCTCGAGGTTGGTGCCTGGGACGCGGCGCATGGCGAACCAAGGGCGCCCCTCGCGCTCGCCCGCCTCGAGGACGTCCACCAGGCCCGGGTGCTGGAGCTGAGCGAGGGCCTCCAGCTCGCGGCGAAAGCGCTCGAGCTGAGCTGGCTTGGCGCTGGGGCCTGCCAGGAGGACCTTGATCGCGACCTCGAAGCCCAGCTGGGGGTGCCGCGCCAAGTAGACGACCCCCATGCCTCCGCGCCCCAAGACGTCGGTGACTTCGTATTTGCCGAATCGAGGCAGCGACGCGCTAACAGGACCTCCGAGGCCGGGCGAAGGTCGAGTCTACCGGTTCGGAGGCCAGCCCTCGGGGCGTCGGTGGTGGAGGTGAGACTGGGGCATGCCCCAACAAAACCTGAACCACGCTCCGCTCAAGGGCCGGGGAGTCTCGCGGGACCTCCCGAACCGCTTCCGCCAGGAGTGGTGGGAGCTAGAGCCCGGTGAGGAGCCCAGCAACGAGACCGAGCTGATCGAGGACCACAGCGCCTCGATCCTGAGCGTCAACACCAGCCCGGACGTGCCCTTTCGCCTCGGGGTCAACCCCTATCGAGGCTGCGCCCATGGGTGTGTCTACTGCTACGCGCGCCCGAGCCACGAGTTCCTCGGCTATTCGCCTGGCTTGGACTTCGAGCGCAAGATCGTGTTCAAGCCGCGCGCGGCGGAGCTCTTGCGCGAGGCCCTCGGCAAGCGGAGCTACCGCCCCGAGGTGATCGCCCTGAGCGGCAACACCGACTGCTATCAGCCCGTCGAGCGCCGCCTCGAGCTGACGCGCCGCTGCCTGGAGGTCCTGGCTGAGTCTCGCAACCCGACAGCCGTGATCACCAAGAGCGCCTTGGTCGCCCGCGACACGGACCTCCTCGGCGAGCTCGCGAGTCACGGCGCCTGCGGCGTGACCTTCTCGATCACGAGCCTCGACCCGGAGCTCTCGGGCCTCCTTGAGCCACGGGCCAGTCGCCCGGCTCGCCGCCTCCAAGCCATGCGCGCCTTGCACGAGGCCGGAGTCCCCGTCGGCGTCCTGATTGCGCCCGTGATCCCCGGGCTCAACGACCACGAGATCCCCGCGATCCTCGAGGCCGCGGGCGCCGCCGGCGCGACCCGCGCAGGCTGGATCCTGCTCCGGCTCCCCGGCGCGGTCGAGCCCCTGTTTCAGGAGTGGCTCGAGACCCAGCTCCCGACCAAGCGGGATAAAGTCCTCGACCGACTCCGCGCGACCCGAGGCGGCAAGCTCCACGAGGGGGCCTTCGGCCAGCGCATGCGCGGGACCGGCCCCTACGCCCAGCAGCTCGAGCAGCTCTTTACCCTGGCCCGCAAGCGCGCGGGGATCGAGCCCGGCGAGGCGCCGCCCCTCTCAGGGGCCGCCTTTCGTAAGCCGACCCGCGACGGGACCCGGCAGCTTCCGCTCTTCGGGGAGGGCTAGGCGACGAGGTAGCCAGGGAGGGGCGCGCAAGTCGTGGCGGGCAAGGGTGTCGTCTCCAGCTACTGCCCCGGAGGTCTAGGAGAGCGATCGCCAAAGGGCAACTCCTCCTCGCTACCTTCCCGAAGCCTGAGCCCTCGTTCGTTCGCTTCGTCTCTCAGCCCGCGAACTCGTCGGTCTCACCCAGAGCGGTGAAGCGGCGGGTTTGGTCGTCCAGCAGGACTCGGAACCCGTGGAAGGTCGCCGCCACTTCTGCGGCGGTCCTCGGTCGCTCGAGGGGGTCGCGGGCGAGGAGGGACTGGATCAAGGTGTCCACGCCTGGAGGGCAATCACGGCGCAGAGGGCGGAGCTGGGGGACCGGACCCTCCAGGTAGGCCTCGACGTCGTCGAGGCAGCGGGGCAAGAAGAGGAGCTCCCCTGCGAGGAGGTGGAACATGGTGGCGCCTAGGCTGTAGAGGTCAGAGAGGGCTGTCACCTCTCGGGCGTCGTTCAGCTGCTCAGGCGACACGTAGGCCAGAGTGCCCAGCCCTACGCCAGAGGGCGTGACGAAGGGCGCGTCCTGCTCTTCGGCATTTAGGTCACGGGCGATCCCGAAGTCGGCTAGCTTGGCCCGCCCTTCCGCCGAGAGCAGGATGTTGCTGGGCTTAATGTCCCGGTGGACGACCCCCACGCTGTGCGCGGCCTCCAGCGCGGAGGCAATGTGCTCGCCGATCCGCAGCGCCTCGCCTAGGGGGAGCGGCCCTCCCCTGACCCAGTCGCAGGCGGAGATCCCGTTGACGAGCTCCAGGACCAAGCACACCTGCTCGTCTATGACGTGGTAGTTATGTAACTGGACGACATAAGGACTGCTCAGGCGGCACGTGAGCTGGGCCTCGCGCATGAGGCGGGCCCGGTTCTCTGCCGAGTCCACCTCCGGGCGAGGGACCTTGACGGCTACGGTGCGGTCGAGCGCCTTCTGCTGGCAGGCGAACACGATCCCGTTCGATCCGCGACCCAGCTCGCCTAGGACTGAGAGTCCGAGCTGCTCGAGCTTTGGGACGAAGGCTCGGTAGCCGTCCTCGAGCTTCGCGTCCTCAACCGCGTTCAGCTCGAACTTCAGCTCGACCGGCCCCAAGGTCAGCCGCTGCCCGGCTAGGGCCAAGCGGGTCTCGCCAGGATTGAGGCGCGTCCCACCGAGCAGCGTCCCGTTACTGCTGCCCGCGTCCGTGACGCAGACCCCCTCGGCAGTGAGCGAGAGGACCGCGTGGCGGCGGGAGACGTGCCGGTCGTCGATCCGGATCGTGACGTCTTTGGCGCGCCCAACGACGAAGCGCTGCCCAATCCTCAGGACGTAGAAGCGTCCAGCGGTAGGCCCAGCCGTGATCCTCACGATCGCCTTCAACCGCAGCTCTCTCTCAGGTGGTGTCGCCCTGACGCACCACCAGTATCAGTTCTAGCGAGGGCGATCGGCCGCTGCACGGACTCATGGGGCGCGAGGTCGTCGCGGCCGGGTAGATCGAATCCGACTAGCCACGCCCTTGCCGGACTCGGGCGGAACAACTACACCTCAGGAGACTCCCACCTCCTCCTCGGACAGCAGGGCCAATGGCCGCCGGATTCAACGACCGGGACACGGACGCTTACGACCCGAGCACGAGCCTCTATGCCCAGGTGCCCGGGCTCGGGGAGACACTCCACGGATACACGCTCGAGCGGGAGCTCGGTCGAGGTGGGCACGGGGTGGTCTTCCTCGGACGCGGACCTCGAGGCGAGCAGATCGCCCTCAAAGTCCTCTGGAAGCTCGGGGGCCAACAGCTCGAACGTCTGCGGCGCGAGGCCCTGGCTCTGAGCCAACTGTCCCACCCCGGGATCGTCGGGCTCAGGGAGGCCTTCACTGACGGTGAGCAGCCGGTCCTGATCCTTGACTACGTGGCTGGGGAGACCCTGGCCCTGATCCTGAAGGACCCCACCGTGGCGCTCGAGGCGAAGCTGGACCTCCTGGCGCAGGTGGGACGCGCGGTTCACTACGCGCATCAGCACCGCGTCGTGCACCGCGACCTCAAGCCGACCAACGTGCTCGTCTGCGAGGGCGTCGCCAAGGTCATGGACTTCGGCCATGCCATCGACCTCGATCGGGAGACGCGCCTCACAGAGACCCGAGCCTCTGTGGGAACCCCGCTCTACATGGCCCCCGAGCAGGTTCGCCAGGGCAAGAACCGCGTCGGGCCCTCGGCCGACGTCTATTCGCTCGGGGTCATGCTCTACGAAGTCCTGACGGGGAGTGTCCCCCATGGGGGTCGCTCCTCGCTGGCCGAACAACAGGAAGATCTGCTGACCCGGATCCCCGACCCTCCCTCGCAGCTGAACACCTCTCTGGGGCCCAACCATGATCGCGTGTGTCTGCGCGCGCTGGCCAAGTCCCCCGCGAAGCGGCAACCCACTGCCCTCGCCCTGGCGCGAGACATAGAGCTCCTGCGCTTTGGGGAGGAGCTCCCGAGTCCTGGTGGTGGCGCGCCGCGGGTCCTGTGGAGCCTCCTCCCGTGGGTCCTGACAGTCGCCGCCAGCCTCGGGTGGGCCTTCAGCCCTGAACCCGCCGCGGCCCCAGCAGATCTTCCAGATCCCACGCCCACCAGGGCACAGACCAAGGTCACCCCAGGCGGGAGCGAGCGGAGCATTCCCAAGCTGGTTTCCCTCGAGGAGATCCCGCGCCTGACCCGGGAGCAGCTGCGCCTGGGCACCTATGTCACTGCAAGACGTAATCAGCAATGGCGCGTGGCCCTGATCGTTGGTGACAGCGGAGACGCGGGCTACGACCTGCTCTTCCTCGACGGTCAGTCGGCCACAGGGGAGCAGTCGTCAGGCTTCTTCCCTGACGTGTTCATGCCCGGGGCCGAGTGTCGTGCCGATCCAGAGACGCGCTACGAGCTGTCTGGAGTCGTCGTCGAGCGTCGAGGCGGGGCGGTCCTGGTCGAGACGAGAGACGAGCGGATCTGGCTCTCTTTGGGGCATGTCTGGCTGGAGGCAGGGCAGCGGGTTCCCCTCGAACCTGCGCCCTTCGGCACGGCGCGGCTCGTGAACGCCCTCTATGGGAGCAAGTTCTACCCAGCCGTCGAGCTCGAGCAGGAGGCAGGGCGCTCGCTGGTCATGTATCTGTCGGACGCCGAGGTCGAGTGGCGGAGTCCGCTTCAGCTGGCCCCACTCCCAGGCCCAGGCGCGAAGGTCGAGTTCAGGCCCTCCGGCTCGAACCGAGCCGTGACCGCCACGGTGATCGAACGCCAGAATGAGGCCCTCCTCGTCCAGCGCGCTTCGGGGGGCAAAGAGTGGCTCTCTCTCTCCCAAGTCCACGTCAAGAAGTAGGCACGTCAAGTTGGCAGAGGTTGCGTGGCCAGTCGGGGCAACGCGATCCGTGACTCGAAGTCGAGCGGAATTCCTTCGCGGATTGGCCGGCCAGGGCGCACACTGCTCGTGGTGATCTCAGCCACGGGCTGAACTCATGCGATCCGAGGCCGGGGCTGAGCTCCTGACCTGTGAATCCACCGCGCTCAGCACCTGGGGCGCGAACTCCTCAGTCAAAGCACTCGAGGAGGTTCGTCCTGAACTCACCCAACCGTCACCCCGGCTCCGCTCCCCTTCAACCTTCGTCACGCCGAGTCGAGGACACCTCGAGGCTCGGCCCCTGGATCATTCGCGAGGCCCCCGAGGTCTCGACGGGGATCCGGCTCGGCGCTGAGCGAGACGGCCCCAGGCGTCCGGTCAAGTCGGACATTGGCGCCGACCGCGTCTCCCGCGTGCCCTTCGCGAGCACGGGCAACGCCTAGCCCAGGGCTCGCGACAGGGCAGGGCACGCCCTCGCCGGGCTGCCGACCAGCACCAGACGCAGCAGCTGGAGCAGCTCTGTCCTCGCTCGCACAGGCGGGATCGAAGCGGGCGTGGGTCGCGCGACTCTCCTCGGAGGGGTAACTCAGCTTCGCGGTCCACGGCGGGCGAGTTGAGAACACCCCTTTCGGGGTGAGTCTTGGCCGCTAGTCTCGAAGCATGACCCGTGTCGGCCCAGAGGAGTTCTTCGCCTGTCCAAGTTGTAAGGCTGTCGGCAGCGGACACCCTCTCCTGAGCTACACCAACTTCAGCGTCGAAGTCCGAACCGATGGTTTCTCCCCCCAGGGCGGGCCAGGCCAGGTCGGGCTCCCTGGGGTCACCCGTTGCCACGGGTGCGCGGAGGTGTTCCTGCCTGCCAGGGCCGAACGCGTGAGTCGCGTTCGAGGTGCGCCCAAGCTGGTCCACCCAGGTGAGCAGGAGTTTCTGGAAGCAATCGAGCACGGGCTCTTCGAGGACCGGGCAGAGTGCCTCGTGTTGAGGCTCTCTGCTTGGCGTCTCGGAAACGGCGCGCCCGGCGCAGAGCGGGCTGAGGGGCCGCCGAGGTGTCCTGAGGCTAAGCAGAACCTAGAGCGACTCTTCGATCTTCTCGACGTGGGGGACGCTGACCACTTGATCCTCAAGGCCGAAGTCGCCCGCCACCTGGGCCGCTTCGAGACCTGTGCGGCGCTCCTGGACGACTTGCCGAGGGGCCTCTCGGAGCCATGGCGATCCACGATCGCGGAGCTCGCGCGCTCCGAGAGCCGAGGGCTGGGGACCGTGCGCACCGACTGGTCGTCTGACCTCTATCTGGCCTGCAAAGAGTGCGGTGCGCGGTCTCGAACGCGCGCTCCAGGTCGAGGAGGTGCCCTGCGTTGTTCTCTGTGGATCGTCGAGTGCCGCGAGTGCTCACACGTAGCGTGGGCCGTGGACCTGAAGGTGGATGATCCCTCTCCCGAGCGTGCGTCGTGGCCATGGGTTCTCTTGGCCTGGCTGGCGGGTTGGGTGGCGGCGCTCTGGTTGGGGCTGAGGGGGTCTCCCCTGAAGTTCCTGGGGCTCTCGGTGATTCCGCTCTTGATTGCCAACGCCTTCTTTCGGCTCTGGCTCCGAGACCGCGCCTGGCCTCTGGCGCGCCTCCCCAACATGGAGCAGCTCCTGGATTGCGTCGATCGCGAGGACTGGCGAGGCCCGATCGAGGAGCGCTGGGTTCGGACGCAGGCTTGGCGGCGCTCGTGCGAGGAAGGGGCGAGGGACCCAGGCACATGGACCGAGCGAGCCCAGCGGAATCAAGACCGACTCCAGCCCCTTCTGAGCGACGGGCAAGAGGGAGTTCTGCTCTCAGCTGAAATCGCGCGCCGGGCCAGCCGCTTCGACGAGGCGATCGAGCTCTTGGCCGAGCACCCTCACGCTGAGTGGGATCCACGGGTCAAGCGCGCTCGCAATCTCGCGAGGGAGGGCGACGCGCTGAGCGCTCCGGTTTGAGCGACGAGATTCGAGACGGCAGCTAGACCTGTTCCGTGCGGACGCGCTCGACCATGAGGAGGGCCACGCCCGTCGCGCCGAGCAAGAGAGCGCTCAGCGCTCCCGCCGGGCCGAGGGCCCCGTCCATGACCTGGTGATAGATCCGCACGGGCATCGTGGCCGTGCCGCCGCGATAGAGCACGATCGTGGCTGAGAGCTCACCGATCGCCGTTACCCACCCCAAGACGGCTCCGGCGATCACGCCCGGGGTCATGAGGGGTAGCGTCGCTCGCACGAAGGCTCGGGCGGGCGAGGCGCCGAGGCTCTGTGCGGCCTCCTCGAGGGTCGGGTCGAGCTGGGCCAGGATCGCGGTGTTCGAACGCACGGCGTAGGGCAAGCGGCGGATCAGGTAGGCCATGACGAGGACCGCGCCTGAGCTCGAGAGCCAGAGCGGGGCACCCCGAAAGCCGAGGGCGAAGCCGATTCCGAGGACGAGGCCGGGGATCAGGTAAGGGAGGAGCAAGAGCCCGTCGAGGGCCTTGGCGGCGAGGCCTTTGCGGCGCTCGATCGCCACGCCCAGGAGCGCGCCAAAGATCGCGATCGCCAGGGCAGCCGTCAGCGAGTAGACGAGGCTGTTGCCTATGGCGCGCGAGACGCCGTGCAGGACGAGGCGGTAGCTGTCGAGGCCGAAGCCAGGCTTGAAGACCGGGCCCTCGGTGTTGCGGAACGAGAACAGGACGACCGTCAGCAAGGGAGTCAGGGCGCCCAGCACGATCCCCCAGGCCGCGCAGGTCGCAGCGACCCCGCGCCAGCCAGGGAGCGCGCGCGGCTCCGTCCGCCGCAGCGAGCTGCTCGCGACCTTGCGTCGTCCAGCGACGTATCGCTGGAGGCCGAGGGCGACGCCGGCGATCGCGACCATTAGGAGGCAGACCCCCGCGGCTGCGCCGGGCTGGGTCGAGAGCTCGCTCGTGAAGAGGTCATAGGCCAGGGTCGGCAGGACGCGGTAGCCGCGACCCAGGACCATGGGGGTCCCGAAGTTCGCCAGCGCCATCACGAAGGCCAAGAGCGCGCCGCCGCTCAGGGAGGGGAGCGCTAGGGGCAGCGTCACGCGCCACAGGCGCCGCCAGGTCGAGGCCCCCAGGCTCCGCGCCGCCTCGTCGAGGGCGGGGTCCTGGGCCTCGAGGGCGCCTCGGGTCAGGAGGAACACGAGGGGGAAATACTGCGTGCTGAACACGATCACGATCCCCAAGGCGCCGTAGATATCGGGGGCTGGGAGCCCCGCGCTCTCCAGCCAGAGCCTGACCAGGCCCTGCTTTCCCATGAGCAGGATCCAGGCGTAGGCACCCACGAAGGGCGGCGAGAGGAGGCAGAGGGTCGCGAGCGCAGTCAAGAGCCTGCTCCCAGGGATCCGGATCCGCGCCGTGAGGACCGCCAGTGGGAGCCCGAGGGCCGTCGCCCCCAAGGCGCCCAGGGTCGAGACCCAGAGCGAACGACGCAGAGCGCCCCAGAGGCTGGGGTTCGACCAGATCGAGACCCCCTGACCCTCGCCGCTGCCGAGGGCCTGATAGGCCACGTTGGCCAGGGGCCAGAGCAAGAGGAGCGCCACCAGCGCGTAGCCGAGGCCGAGGACCCAGGCCCAGGGGTCACGGAGCGCGGAGGGCTTCACGGCTAGGCCTCTGGCTCCGGAGCGCTCGAGGCTGCGGCCGCCAGCCGAGCGCCGCTCGCGTCGAAGGGGTGACCGCCTTCGGGGGGGAGCACGACCCAGACCTCGCCGCCGACGCCGAGGGACTCGGCCCCGGGCGCGGAGCCACCGAGCGACCAGCGCTGGGGGGCGGGGCGGTGCTCGTCCACGAGCAGTTCGAAGCTCGGGAGCTCGGGGCCAGGCTCGACTTCGACTCGGACCCGGAGTCGAGGACCCGTGAAGCTCAGCTCGCGGATCGTGCCCTGGAGGGCAGGCTCAGCTGGCTGCTTGGAAGCCAAGCGCAGCTCCTCGGGGCGGAAGCCGACCTCGTGAGCGGCGCCCGCGACCTCGCCCAGGTCGCGCTCGCGCAGGCTCGCCGCCGAGACCCAGGAGATCTGCCCCACGAACTCGGCCACGAAACGTGTCGCTGGACGACGGTAGACCTCCCAGGGGGAGCCGACCTGCTCGACGAGTCCGGCCGAGAGGACAGCGATCCGATCCGAGATCGCGAGGGCCTCCTCTTGGTCGTGGGTCACGTAGACCGTGGTCGTGCCCGCGGCCTGCTGCAGGGCGCGGATCTCCTCGCGCATGGCCAGGCGGAGCTTGGCGTCGAGGTTGCTCAGGGGCTCGTCCATCAGGAGGAGCCGGGGCTCGATCGCGAGCGCTCGCGCGATCCCGACCCGCTGCTGCTGCCCGCCGCTGAGTTCGCTCGGTTGACGCGCCCCGAGCTCCTCGAGACGAACTCGCGCCAGGGCGGCCTTGACTCGCTCGGCGATCTCAGCGCGGGGGAGACCTCGCTCGACGAGTCCAAAAGCGACGTTTTCGCTGACGTCGAGGTGGGGAAAGAGCGCGTAGGACTGGAACACGAGGCCCACGTCGCGCTTGTGGGGTGGGACTCCGCGGAGGTCTTGTCCGCCTAGCTCGACGGAGCCAGCCGAGGGCTCCTCGAATCCAGCCACGACGCGGAGGAGGGTCGTCTTGCCGCAGCCGCTCGGTCCGAGGAGCGTGAAGAGCTCTCCGGGGCGGAGGTCGAGGTCGACCCCGCGCAGCGCCTCGTGCTCAGCGAAGCGCTTGCAGAGGCCCTTGACGCTCAGGGACGCGGGCTCAGCGCTCACGCGTCGCTCAGGACTCGGGCGGGAGCCCGTAGCGCTCGGCCAGGCCGTGCTTGCGGAGGCGATAGTAGAGCGTGCTGCGGTTGATCCCCAGGATCCGAGCGGCGGCGGCCTTGCTGCCCTTGCCCTCTTCCATGGAGCGGACCAGCTCGTCGCGCTCGATCCGCTCGAGGGCCTGAGGCAGCGAGCCGTCTTCGGCCGCCGGCTCGAGCTCGGTCGGTGAGCGGCGGGTGCCGAGGTCGAGGAAGCGCAGGTCCTCGGCCCCGATCCGGGTCGCCTCGCTGCAGAGGATCACGGCGCGCTCGATCACGTTCTCCAGCTCGCGGACGTTGCCGGGCCAGGGGTAGCTCACGAGGCGCGAGATCGCGTCGGCGCTGAAGTCCTCGACCTGGAAACGTCCCGCCTCGACAGCGTGGCGCTTGAGGAAGAAGCGAGCCAGCTCAGGGATATCGTCCTTCCGCCGGCGGAGGGGCGGGATCATGATCGGGAACACGTTCAGGCGGAAGTAGAGGTCCTCGCGGAACTCACCCTTCTGAACCATTTCCTCGAGCTCGCGGTGGGTCGCGGCCACGACGCGGACGTCGACCTTGATCGTCTCGGTGCCGCCGACGCGCTCGAACTCACGCTCTTGGATCACACGCAGGAGCTTGGCCTGCATGGCGGGGGTCACGTCGCCGATCTCGTCGAGGAAGAGCGTCCCTCCGTCGGCCAGCTCGAAGCGGCCCGGCTTGCGGCGGTCGGCACCGGTGAAGGCGCCCTTCTCGTGACCAAAGAGCTCGGTCTCGAGGAGGGTCTCGGGCAGCGCGGCGCAGTTCAACTTGACGAGGGGCTTGGTGGCGCGGGGGCTGGCGTAGTGCAGGGCGCGCGCCACGAGCTCCTTGCCGGTCCCGGTCTCGCCTCGGATCAGGCAGGTCGAGCGAGTTGAGGCGACCTTCTTGAGGTCGTCAAAGACCTGCTTGAGGCCGCCATTGGTCCCGACGACGTCAGCCCAGTCGTATTCCTGCTGGATCTCTTCTTGGAGGTAGGCGTTGACGGCCTTGAGCTGAACGACGAGGCGCTGGTTCTCCTTGACGAGCTGGTAGCGCTCGAGCGCGCGGCGGATCGTGATCCGCATTTCGTCGGCGTTCCAGGGCTTGACCACGTAGCGATAGACGTCGCCCTTGTTGACCGCGTCGAGGATCGAGCTCGCGTCCTTGAACGCCGTCACGACCATGCGGACGGTGTCGGGGCGAACCTCCTTGGCCTTCTCCAAGAGCTCGACGCCCGTCATGCCAGGCATGCGCTGGTCGGTCAGGAGGACGGCAGCCTCGTTCTCCTCCAGCATTTTCAGGGCCTCGGCCCCGCTGTTGGCGAGGTGGAGGTCGAAGTCGCGACGGAAGTTGAGGCGGAAGGCCTGCAGCTGGTCAGGCTCGTCGTCAACGACGATCACAGTCGGCTTTTTGGGGTCGCCAGTCACGTCGAGGATCTTAGCCCCTCGGAAGGGCCCGCGGGAGCGCTCGCGGGCCACGAAAGAGGGACCGACTCAGCGAATCAGCTGAGCTTCCTTGAGGACAGCCTTGCGAACGGCCGCGAGGAGACGCTTGAGGTCGAAGTTGCGGGTCTGCTCGAGGGGCGCCACGACCCTAAAGCCGCGCGTATCGAGGGAGACCGGGCGGACCGAGCCCTCGCCCTCGCAGGGGACGACGACCATGGGTCGAACCGTGCCCGCGACCCGGTCCCCGACCTGAACTTCGATCGCCTTGATCCCCAAGCGGAGGATTCGCCCCCCGTCGCCTGCGATCTCAGTCCGGATTCGGAGCGTGCAGCTCAAGTTCGGTGCCCGGCGCGCCAACTCGGCCCTCAGGGTCGCGAAGGCCTGGGTCGGGCGGAAGAACACCCGCCCTCCAAAACGGTGTCGCGCGGTGACCTTATCTGCCTCGACGACATGCAGGATCGGGTCCCGGGGGAGCGCTTGCTGGCCGGTCTCGAGCTTCTTCGTGCCGCCGATCAGGAGCACGAACTCGGCCAGCTCGGGGTAGCCGAGATCAACGAGGACGGCAGCGAACTCTCGTGAGAGGCCCTGCTGCTCATGGAGCGCGTCCTTGAAATCGGGGACGTGGCGGAGCGAGCCGCGGAGCTCCTCGATCGCCTTGAAGTAGAGCTGGCGGACCGCGACCGGGTCTCGTCCAGTGCGATAGGCGGCCTGAGCCTCGGCTCGAAGCGTGCGCCCAGAGCTCAGGAGGCGCGAAGCTTCAGTCGCAGCTGAGGCCTCACGAGTCCCGCGGGACCATTCGCGGAGGAGGCTGGGGGTCACGAACTCCGGGCCCGTGATCCCGAGATCCTGCCGGAGCCGGTTCGGGACCGGGAGCTCGTCGAGGTTCATTGCCACGGGCTCGCCGCCCACGATTTCGCTCGCGACTTGGAAGCGCTCGGCCGCCAAGGTGTAGGAGCCGATCGCTGCCGCCTCCCAGGCTGAGCCGACCGCGTCTCGGACGCGCTGCTCATGAGCGGCGACGCGCTTGGCCTCTGCCGCGACCTTGGCTTCGGCTTCGCGGCGCAGCTGAGCCTCAGCGGCCTCCGCCTCGCGCGCTTCCTGATCGAGTCGCTCCTGCTTGAGGCGGGCTTCCTGTTCGAGCCGCTTTTGTTCGAGGCGCTCGCGCTCTTGCACCGCCCAGAGGGTGTTCATTAGCGCCCCGCCGGCCGCGACCACTAGGGCGACAGTCAGGCTGACCCCCCACAGGTGGCGACCAACCCACTTCCGGGCCCGGTAGAGGAGCCCAGCCGAGCGAGCCTGGACGGGCAGTCCCGCGCGGTAGCGCTCGAGGTCCTCGATCAGCGACTGGGTCGTCGGGTAGCGCTGAGCCGGGTCCCGCTCCATGGCTCGGAGGCAGATCGCCTCGAGCTCCCAGGGCACGTTCGGCGCGATCTGGCGCAGGGGCTTGGGGTCCGCGCGCAGCTTGCGGTCGATCAGCTGGGCGAAGTTGCCTTGGAAGGGGAGCTGCCCCGAGAGGAGCTCGTAGAACATGACGCCGAGGGCGTAGACGTCGGCCCGGACGTCGAGGTTTCGCATTTGGCCGCGGGCCTGCTCAGGGGCCATGTAGGCCGCCGTGCCCATCAACGCCCCGTCCACGGTCAGGTGATCGCCCTTGCTCTCGCCCTCCTCGACTCGCTTGGCGAGGCCGAAATCAGTCACCTGAGGACGACCGTCCTCCGAGATCATGACGTTCTCAGGCTTGAGGTCGCGGTGGATCACGCCGCGCATGTGGGCGTGGTTGACCCCGGCGCTGATCCCTTCGAAGAGAGCCAGGGCCTCGTCGGCTGGGAGGCCCTCTCCCTTAGGGATCTTCTCGCGCAGGCTCCCGCCCGTCACGAGCTCCATGACCATGAACTGAGCCCCGCGGGCTTCGCCGGCGTCGAGGACCTTGACCACGTTCGGGTGATCGAGGGCGGCTGAACTCTCGGCCTCGCGGAGGAAGCGCTCTCGCTCCTCTGCGCTGGCGAGGTCTCCGGCCAGGAGGACCTTGATCGCGACCGAGCGGTCCAGGGCCTCGTGGTGTCCCCTGAAGACGGCGCCCATCGAGCCGCGCGAGATCTCGGCCTCGACGCGGTAGCCGTCGAACTCGTGCCCGACCTCGAGGCGTCGACTGGGCCGGCTCGGGATCGAGCTTCGGACCGGGACGGCGGTCTTGGAGAGGATCCCGTCCAGCTCGGTCTGGGTGAACTCGCCGACCAGGCTCAGGAGCTGCGCGATCGCTGAGGGGAGGGGCTCTATGGCGCCCAGGCGGGCGGCGGCGGCGGCGGCGTCGGGCCGCTTGCTCGGGTCGCGCTCGCGGAGCTCTCCGATCAAGGAGCGCAGCTCCTCGGGTCCAGGCAGGTCCGCGACCTTGGGGACGACCTCGTAGGGGTCCTCGTAGGGCGTCTGGCTCAGTTCGGCCACGATCAGGTCTTCGTGCCCGCCGAGGAAGTAGCTCCCGAGCACGCCGAGGGCGAAGCAATCGGCGGCGTCGGTCCATGGCTGGTCGAGCTCGAGGACCTCGGGCGGAATGAAGGAGCGCGTCCCGACGACGTAGCCCCGGCGCGTCAAGCGCTGGGTCACGTCCTCGCTGAGAGCGAGGCCGAAGTCGATGAGCTTGACGCCGCCCTGGGGCGTCACGATCACGTTGCTGGGCTTGAGGTCGCGGTGGATCACGCCCTCGGCGTGCGCGGCGGCCAGGCCCTCGGCCACGGCCTTGAGGAGGAAGATCGACTCAGCTGGGCTCAGCTTGCCGAGTCGCTCGAGGACGTCGTGGAGACTGACGCCCTGAACCCACTCCATGGCGATATAGGGCTGCCCCGTCGCCTCGTCGAAGCCTGCGCCTTCGAGCTCCACGACGTGGGGGTGTTTGACCCGCCGGAGCGCCTCCTGCTCGCGGGTGAAGCGCTGGCGACCGAGCTCGTCGAGGCACTCGGGGGGCAGGAGCTTGAGGGCCACCGGGCGTTCGTCCGGGGTCAGGGCGAGGGTCACGACCCCCATTCCGCCCCGGCCGAGCATGGTCTGGATTCGATAGGGGCCGACGCGGTGGAGGCCCAGGTTCAGCGAGTCGTTCGGGCCCTGGCCGTCGCCTGCCGAGCTCGGGCACTCGGTCCGATTCGGATCGAGCCCTCCCTTGGAGAGATCTTCGGTCTCGAGGGGGTTGGGTTCTTGGGCCGTTCCTGCTGAAGGCGTCACCCCCTCAGCCTACTCCAGGAGGGGTGACCCGCGCCGCTGCCTGCGAAAGCGCCTGTTGAGGGAGACCTTGGGGCGACTCGCTCGAGAGGCGAGCCAGGCGGGATCTCGTCCTCGCTCAGGTCCAGCGCCCGCGTCCCGAGGGCGCCAGTGCCGCCTCCAGAGCGCTCGAGCGCTCTTTGGGCTCCAGAGCGGGAGGGCCCGTGATCGAGGAATCCAAAGAAAGTTAAGTCAACTCTGACAGCGCCTGGGGGGGGCTTCGTATGTGGAAGCGAACGGGGGGCACGACGCCAACGAGCGCCGAACCCCTTGTCTTTCGCGGCTCTCGAGCTGGCCAGCAATGGTCGCCTCGTGAGACCGGGTCATTGACAAATCGATCGTCCAGCGGACCGAGAGCAACCCTGCTCTCGTCGAGCCGCGGCCTCGCAAGCCGCTCAGCTCAGCCGGTCAAACGGCGTCCGCTACTTGCGGGCTTGGTGTAGCAGTAGCACGTGACTCTTCCAAGGTCTTCGCACGGGTGCAAATCCCGTAGCCCGCTTTCGACCGACTGTCGTCGAGCGACTCTCCTGCGAAGAGTGTCGCCGACACACCTAGGTCGCGATCAAGGATCAGGCTTGACTCCAAATCAGGCCTAGCAGGGTGCGAGTCCCTGGCGGCCTGTTTTCCTGGGGGGGAGAGAGCTCCCCCGTTCTTCGCTCGTGCCTCGCTGCGAACTCCCCCTCCGGGTGGACTTCGTCCCCCCTTGATCCCCCTGATTAGAGCTTCGCCTTCGACGTGGGGTCTTGGTGCGGCACTGACATGTATCCATCTAGCCCCCTAGTCTAAGAGTAGGACGGCGCACTCTGAATGCGCAAGTCGAGGTGCGATTCCTCGGGGGGCTGTAGCGGCGTGAGCCGCTCCCGCAGCTAGCCGCTGCCATGCCTTCGCAGGCGTAGATCTTCGCCGCGAAGCGCGATTTCTCTGGATCCTTAGCTCAATCAGTAGAGCTCCCGGCTGAAGACCGGAGGGACCGGGTGCAAAGCCTGGAGGATCCACTCTCAACCCATTGCGACTTACTTCTATGGCCTAACAGATAGGGCGTCACTCTCCGAAGGTGAAGGTCCAGGTGCGATTCCTGGTGGAAGTATCGATTTACCCCCATGGCCTAATAGACAAGGTGTCACTCTGCGAAGGTGAAGATCCAGGTGCGACTCCTGGTGGGGGTATACGAACGCGTTGTTCATGCGGGTTCGGGCCCGTCCCAGTCACCGTGCCGCGGTGTGGGATAGGTCTTCCTGGGGTCATGGTGAAACAGGATCACGTTGCTCTGGCAGGGCAGAAGTTCGGGTGCGATTCCCGGTGACTCCATTATTGGGGGGCTGCGCCCCCCAAACCCCCACTCGATTGCTGGGACTTCGTCCCCCCCCTTCGCGGGGGCCCCCCCTTTGGGGGGTGGCATGTAGATCAGATCCTGGGGCTATGGTGAAGCAGGATCACGCGACCCTCGCACGGTCGAATCCCGGGTGCGATTCCCGGTGGCTCCAACCCCGCTGAGCGTATGGCAGCGCTCAACGACGGCTCTCAGAGCAGCTCCTCCGACACGAGGGAGCGCCAGGGACCCAAAACGGCCGAACGCTTGCAGCCTCAGGGCTCCACGCACTCCGCCGATACGACTCCCTCTCTGAACCCCGAATGCGGGCATTGCTCCCAGGCGCCTTGGCGTCTGTGAGCTGACTCTGCGGCCTTAGTTCAGCAGTAGAACGTGAGAGTGCCAATCTCGAGACGCGGGTGCGATTCCCGCAGGCCGCTTTGACCTCGGCTCGTAGTAGAGAAGTCAAGCACGCCGCTCTGATACAGCGGAAAAGGTGGAGCATTACCACCCGAGCCGATACGCCAGGAAAGCCGAAGTAGACGAGGCGCAGGGTTGTGGACCCTGAGACTAGTAGGTGCAAGCCCTACTCCTGGTATTGATTGCGGATTGTGGCGCAGGAGGAGCGCGCTGGTTCGGGGAACCAGAGGTCGTGGGTGCGAATCCCACCAGTCCGATTTAGATCCCTGTAGTTCAAGAGCAGAGCGTCGGTATGACAAGCCGAAGACAGAGGTGCAACTCCTCTCAGGGGTATGGCTCTTTGTGGCGTGATCGCTCTTCGGAGCGGGACGCTCGAGGGCCAACCGGGCTGATTCGTCTAAGAGTAGGACGCTTCTTTCACATAGAAGAGGCGGGGGTGCGACTCCCTCATTGGCCAACACCCTTGCCTGCATAGCTTAGGCAGCAGAGCACCTCCCTGGTACGGAGGAGGCCCGAGTGCAATTCTCGGTGCAGGCTCTACTACTGGGGGGCTGCGCGCCCCCCAGACCCCCATCGGTTCGCTGGGGCTTCGCCCCCCCCGCTTCGCGGGGGCCCCCCCCGCTTCGCTTATGGCGATCGGTTTGTTGGGGGCTCCTTGGGCACGAGTCGGTTGGGAAGGGTCGCTGTGGGATCGAGTTGGCTAGCCGCCCGGGTCTTGGAGCGCTCCTTCCCAGCTGATTCACCGACGACGCTGAGTGCGAGCCGTCTCTCATAAGGACGCGCAGGAGGGTGCGACTCCCTCCGTCGGTATCTGGATCGTCAACCGGGCAAGCGCACCGGCGTCGTTTCGAAAACGAATGGTCCCCGCGAGGGGAAGGGGTGCAAGTCCTCGGTGGTCCGTATCTATCCCTCGGGGGGTAGTTCAGGAGGAGAACGCTGTCTTCGGGTGACAGAGGTCGCGGGTGCAAATCCCGCTCCCCCGATTTTTTGTCTTTCCATTCTCCTTTAGCTCAACAGTTAGAGCACCCGGTTGTTAACCGGACGGTTCTGGGTGCAAGTCCCAGGGGGAGAGCTAGAGCGGCTGCGGCCGCTCACATGGGCAGTAAACCGAGCGAGCGCTCGGGACTGTCTTGCTAAGGGGAGTGGGCTCCCAGTCGCTCGCTGCGCTCGCTCCTTCCCTCCTGGGTGCTTCGCACCCTAGGGGGGACTTCGTCCCCCGGATCCCCCTGAGCGAGGCTTCGCAGCGAGTGTTCGTCAACCAAACCATGGGCAGTAAACCGAGCGAGCGCTCGGGCCGCTTTGCTAAAGCGATCGCTCCTCCTTCGTGGGGAGTGGGGTGCAAGTCCTCTGCTGTCCGTTCACTGATCTGCGAGCCGGAGAGTAAGGCGTCGGGTTGCAACCCCGGAGGACAGGGTGCGAGTCCCTGGCAGATCTTCAACACACAACGGGGTGTAGCTCAGTCTAGTCAGAGCGCTGCGTTTGGGACGCAGAAGCCGCAGGTGCGAATCCTGCTACCCCGATCCGTCAACGGATTCAGCCCCTTGCGAAGCAAGGGAGCGCTTCCGCGAGACGAGTTGCTCGCCAGGCTGCTATCGAAGCGGCCCTGCGGGTGAGAGGTTTCTGAGCTTGCTCAGGAACGCCGGCGAAGCCGGCCCGCGGCGCGAAGCGCCGCAGCAAGGGGTGCGAATCCTGCTACCCCGATTCCCTGGATTTCGATCCGGACTAGCGCGCCGGCCGGGCCTGGAAAGCTCGTGGTGCCAATCGGCATGGGGTGCAAGTCCCCCGATCTCCGTTCTTCAATTCCACTTGCCCTCGAAGCGTAAAGAGTGACGTACCTGCTTCGTAACCAGGAGAACCCGGTGCAATTCCGGGCGAGGGCTTCGTTTCCGTCTGTAGGTGGGTAGAGACCCCACGCCGGCTGTAACCCGGATGTTCCAAAGACCGTGTAGGTGCGACTCCTACCAGGCGGATCGAGCTGCGACGCAGCTCATGCATGGCCCATTCTTCTATGCAGTTAAGACGCTGGCCTTTCAAGCCGGCAAACCGGGTGCGGACCCCGGATGGGTCAATTCTCATGGATCTGTAGCTCAATCAGTAGAGCACCCGGCTTTGAACCGGACGGTTGGAGGTGCAAGCCCTCCCGGATCTGCTCACGCCATTCCTGGCCCATTGTTCTATGTAGTAAGTCGTCGGCCTCTCACGCCTTCAAACCGGGTGCAAATCCCGGATGGGTCAATCAACTTCGATCTGTAGCTCAATTAGCAGAGCATCCGGCTCTTACCCGGAGGGTTGTAGGTGCAAGTCCTACCAGGTTGATCGGCTCCGATTCGTGGCTCAATTAGCAGAGCATCCGGTTCTTACCCGGAGGGTTGTGGGTGCAAGTCCCACCGAATCGATCCAACAAGCTCCTATAGCTCAGTCAGCAGAGTGCTGTCCCGTCACGGCAGAGGCGCGGGTGCAAGTCCCGCTAGGAGCGTCATACGACGCGGAGTAGAGCAGTCGAGTAGCTCGACAGGCTCATAACCCGGAGCGCAGCGCTCTGGATTCGGGGTGCGAATCCCTCCTCCGCTATACACCCAGTGGGAACGTGTTCCGAGGTTCGTCCGCGGCCGGGTTCACTGGGTCTCAAGCTCCTATAGCTCAGTCAGAAGAGTGCTGTCCTGTCACGGCAGAGGTCGCGGGTGCAAGTCCCGTTAGGAGCGTCGCGGAGTAGAGCAGCCAAGTAGCTCGCCGGGTTCATATCCCGGAGGTCGTAGGTGCGAATCCTTCCTCCGCTAAATCGCGACGAGGTCGATCGGACTTCGCTCGGGCCCGTCCCGAACGATCTCTCGCGACTTCGATCCGTAGCTCAATCAGTAGAGCCACCGGTTTTTACCCGGGGGGTTGCGGGTGCAAGTCCTGCCGGATCGATCTCCTCTATTGGGGGGCTGCGCCCCCCAAACCCCCATCTTTGGCGCTGGAGGCCGGGTGTCGGTTCTCAGGTGCTTGGACCCCCCGTTCTCAGAAGTATGGACCCCCCAGTTCGGCGTCGGCGTTCACATCATTCCTTAGTTTGCCCGTTGCCGCGACCGCTTCTTGGACTTGGTCGGCGG
>Ga0316202_10001332_pt1 | contig 19601 bp, 13 predicted proteins | sample 3monrhotite_MG_FD_204934 | JGI IMG/M metagenome (GOLD analysis project Ga0316202, IMG submission 204934) | Microbial mat bacterial communities from mineral coupon in-situ incubated in ocean water Damariscotta River, Maine, United States -... | ecosystem: Environmental > Aquatic > Marine >... | reverse complement strand
ATGATTGATCAAAGTGGTAATATTTCAGCCACCTTAGACAATAGGCACAACCACTATATTTTATAAAACAGTTTTATTGGTAAGGTAATAAATGAAGTCGACCATCTCTTGTTGAACATTTGTACTGTCTTCGCCTAAATTATTGTCTTTTCGTTCTGCTTCAATGTTGATATAACGAACTTGGTTCATTTGTGCGTATACGGATAATGAACCATCGTCTTCACTAGGATCTGTGGTCACTATAGGATTTTGTAACACTACATTCCAATGATATTTTCTCATCACATGAAAATCGACAGGCTGAGTAACATAAAATAGATTATCTTCATCGTGAAAATCAGCGATGTTGACATCAATTAAGAAATTTTGACCATTACCTAATTTGCTCTGATAGTTTTTAATCGATACATCGCCACGTCCGTGATGATGGTCACCAGCAAAACCTTCTGTATTATTGTGTAAAGCCACCCATGCGACTGTTTTTTTTGGACTAGTTAACTGTTTTAGAACAAATTTACCTAACTTATCTGCACGTTTTAGTGCTTTTTTAAATAAAGGGGTATCGTTTTTCAGCGAAGGATTAAGTTTTGCTATGGATGAACTGATACCTGCAAGCGTAAATAAGCGATTAGGATCAACATAAATATTATGGTTACGGTTGTGTTCATCTTTTATATGCAATGTAACATTACGCGTGCCTTGTTGGCGCATAATGATAAAAGCCCCACCCATTTTTTTTATTTTTTTAGCGACATACGCATTACTCACAAACTCACTTTCGTGCGGAGCATAAAATATTTGGGTTTTACTTGTACTTGGTTTACCAACAACTTCTAGATAAATATCTTGTTGTGCTGGAAATACCAATGCTTGAGATAAAGCGAAAGCTAATTTAATCATTTATCTAAGTAACTAATTATTGAGTTATATATAATAGCGAACAACCTCTATGCATGAATTCTAGTCTGTTAGTTTTTATATGTACATATTGTTACATTTGGAAATTTATCGTCAAATGTAAGTGCATGAATTTATTGAGTTTTTATTGTATTTATAATACCAAAACGTGAATATAATAACTATAAATCATTTTTATCTCTTGATGGAAGATAAAAGTTAGATAAATTAAGGGAAAATGACTCTTTTATATTTAAATGTTAACTTTGATTTAACAATGTATTGAGTGATGATTAACTTTAATTTAAGCTAAACAGTATTCATGCCTTTTTAAATTCTACATTAAGCGGGTCTCGATTGACAATACTGGATACGTTAACTAGTTTTAACCATTAAAGTATATTTAAAAATTCAGTTGTTTTCATTTGTTTTCAATTATTTTTTTATTTATATTCCTATTTTATTTCACTCTTGTTAGTATCTCGACTTATTCCATTAAGGATTTTTTATATGTTATTCAATAATAAACTAAAGCAACAGCTAAAAGAGACAGAACTTGAGCTGGCGACCGCTTTGGCAACCGTTAATTCAATTAAAAATTCAGTAGCTACTATCGAGTTTTCGCCTGAAGGTAGAATACTGAGTGCCAACGATCTTTTTTTAACATCGGTGGGATATAGCTTAAATGAACTAGTGAATAAACATCATTCAATGCTCTGTAAGAAGGATTACATTAATTCGTCTGACTATTCACATTTTTGGTCTGATTTAGCAAACGGACAAAGTAAAAAAGGTACATTCGAACGTATTGCCAAAGATGGACAAGTATTACATTTAGAAGCAACTTATTTTCCTATCGTGATTAATAGTAAAGTTGAACGTGTAATGAAGATAGCTAATAATATAACGTCTACGGTTGAAAAAAATATTGAAATTGAGAATATATTATCAGCGCTAGATAAATCGCTCGCTATTATAGAGTTTACTCCACAAGGCAAAATTATTACGGCGAATAATAATTTTTTACATGTTGTAGGTTATTCGTTAAATGAAATAATTAATAAAGAACATCGAATATTTGCGGATGAACAATTTTACAATGAAAACCCTAATTTTTGGAGAGAACTCGAAAATGGTGAATTTAAATCAGGGCGGTTTCCTCGAAAAAACAAGGTAGGCAAACCTATCTGGCTAGAAGCGACGTATAACCCTATTTTTAACGTTGCTGGACAAGTAATTAAAGTGGTTAAATTTGCTACCGATATAACTGTTCAAATTGAACGTAATCAAGCAGTTGAACAAGCTTCTCAAGTAGCGCATAGTACAGCAGAAGAAACAGCTCAAGTTGCAAAAGATGGCATGGGTTCACTTAATTCATCCGTTGAAATATCATCAGAAATTTATGAATATGTTAATAAGACATCAGAAAAGATAAATTTATTGAATGAGCAATCTAAAAGTATTGTTGAAATTGTTTCAACAATAAGTTCGATTGCAGAGCAAACGAACTTGTTAGCACTTAATGCTGCTATTGAAGCAGCAAGAGCAGGAGAGCAAGGTAGGGGGTTTTCTGTTGTAGCTGATGAAGTTAGAAATTTAGCTTCTAGAACCGCTCAATCTACGGCGGATATAGACTCGGTTGTATTAGATAACCAAAAATTAACCAAAGAAGTTACTGATTTAATGGAAGATGTTGCTAGAATATCGAATGATGGCAAAGACAGAATTATGGAAGTCGGTGCCATTATGGATGAAATATTAAAAGGTGCAGAAAATGTTTCCAGTGTCGTGTTGGAAATTTCAGAATAAGCTATAGCATTTTAGTCATAAAATATTTGCAACCAGTTTTTGGGTATCCCTTTTGAGTCCATTCGACTTTATAGCCATGTTTTTTATAGAAAGGCATGGCTTGAAAGTTTAATGTATCTAAAAGGCATTTATTGCATCCGCGAGCTTTACCTGCAGATTCCATTTCTTTCAAAATTTTAGAGCCTATATTTTTTCCTCGTAACTCATCTGAAACCCATAAGGTATTCAATAACAACCAATCACCAAATGTGCGTGCTGCGGCACCCGCAATAACTTCGTCTTTATCATTTTTCATTTGTATGGCTAAAGGGATACGTTCATTTACTTCCCAGTTAGCCCAATTAAATTCAGCTATTTTTTGATCTAAAAAATCGATTAACTCTTTATCTGGATTTTCTAATACTTCAATATTCATTAAGCCGCCTTTATTCATTATTTACATTTAAAAGATAGTTAATATTAAGTTGTACAGCTTATAACCTTGTGTTTTTATTTTGAGCTGCTTTTATATCTTCAATTTTTTTAGCTTTACGTTGATTTATAATGTTTTTAACATCACCACCAATATGAGCTTCGCCACGTTTTTTTGCTAGTTGAATTTGATGTTCACGCTCAGCAAAGCCTTTACGTTGTTCGTCGGTCATTTTATCAATACAGCGATGACAGCTAACGCCTTTTTCATAGCTAGGATTTAATTTATCTTCTTCGGTGATAGGAAAACGACAGGCGAAACATTGATCATATTTACCTTGTTCTAAATCATGATTAACGGCAACGCGTGAGTCGAAAACAAAACATTCACCTTGCCATAATGTTTCTTCGCTTGGAACTTCTTCAAGGTACTTTAAAATACCACCTTCAAGGTGATATACCTCATTAAATCCTTGTTCTTTTAAATAGGCGGTAGATTTTTCACAACGAATACCACCAGTACAAAACATAGCCACTTTTTTATGCTTATTTTTATCTAAATTTTGTGCAACATATTCAGGAAATTCCCGAAAGCTTTCGGTGTTAGGGTTTAATGCATTTTTAAACGTACCAATTTCAACTTCGTAGTCATTACGAGTATCTACCAGTAATACTTCAGGATCAGAAATAAGTGCATTCCAATCTTTAGGTTTTATATAGGTACCCACTACTTGATTTGGATCGATGCCTTCAACACCCATAGTGACAATTTCTTTCTTTAGTTTCACTTTAGTGCGTTGAAAAGGGTTGGCTTGATGAAAAGAAACTTTACTTGAAAGCTGCGTTAAACGAGGATCGGCTTTTAAAAAATCAAGTACCTTATTAATACCACTTTGTTCACCAGCGATAGTGCCATTAATGCCTTCTAACGCTAAAAGTAAGGTACCCTTTACGTTGTTTTTTTCCATTTCATCTAATAATGGTGTTTTTAAATCTTGAAAATTTTCTAAGCGAACAAATTTATATAAAGCACAAACAGTAATATTTTTCATAGTGTTACCTGTAACTAACCAGAACGTAAATCCAGCGCTAAAAGTGAGTAGTTGTCCGCAATTAAGTGAAGACTTGCCAATAAGGCCGCGCAGTTTAACAAATGTTTTTGATAAACGATAGTTTCTTTATAGAACACTATAGATAGGTAAATTAGTACGTGTAAGTTATTTTATTTCACTTAAGAACTACACGAAAGCATTGAACAGCCTGCTTTATTTCGAGCCCATTCAGGGCGTTTTTGTGCATATACATTACATTTTTCTTGCTCGTTATATGGATTTTGTAATACTCGCTGTAATTGATGGATTTTACTGAAATCACCTTGTTCTGCTGCTTCAATGGCTTGCTGAGCAAGGTAATTTCTCAGCACATAAATGGGATTTACGCTGTTCATGCGTTCAGCTCGGGTGGTTGTTAGTTGGTTTTGTTGTGCCGTTTCACTTTGTATGCGCGAGCGATATTTACTTAGCCAATTAGATAGTTTTTGTTGATAATTAGCGGTTAACTGAGCTGGTTGATAATAACAAGGCTTAAAAAAGGCAACATCGTTTGCTAAATGTTGCTGCTTCTCAATAACAGGGCAAAGCTCCTCAGCAGAATATGGTTTGTTAATAGAAGGATCGTCAAGAGATATCTCATCAATAGCCATCTCCTCAATAGAGAACTTTGCTAATTGTCGATAAAATAAGGTCATATCCGTTTCAACACTTGCCAATAAATTTTCTAAATCGATCATTAATTGCTGGTCATTTCCATGTTTACTGAGTAGTCCTAATTTGTTACGCATCATATCAAGCCATTGGGCTTGGTAATTGGTAGCGTAATCTTCGAGCAATCGCTGTAACGGCTCCGCCTCTTCAATTAGTGAATAAATAGCATTTGCTAGTTGAAATAAATTCCATTGACTAATTTCTGCTTGCTTGCCAAAACAATAGCGTTTGTTTTGTGCATCAGTTGTATTTGGGGTCCAATTTAGATCAAAAGCATCTATCCAGCCATATGGACCATAATCAATAGTTTCGCCAATAATCGACATATTATCGGTATTCATTACCCCATGAACAAAGCCTACTCGCCGCCAATTGACCATTAATGCACAAGTGCGATCACAAATTTCACTAAACCAGCTTAAATAAATTTGTGAGGATAATTTATCAGCAATATTTTTATTAAGTGATTCAGTTACCGTTGAATCAAGAAAGTGAGTAAAGTCACTTAATATCGAATGATTAACCAGTTTGGTTAACAAATCCATATTGTTTTGTGAAGCCGCCAATTGAAAAGAGCCAAAGCGCATAAACGACGATGAAACTCGGCAAACTACTGCGCCATGTTCAGCGTTAGCATTGCCGTCATAAAACATATCGCGTACCACTTTATCGCCTGTTAAGCATAAACTTAACGCTCGAGTTGTTGGAATACCTAAATGAAACATCGCCTCTGAGCATAAAAATTCACGCACCGATGAACGTAACACGGCTAAGCCATCGGCTGTACGAGAATAGGGCGTTGGCCCAGCACCTTTTAATTGTAGTGTTTTATGGCTTTTATCCGCTAATTCTATTTCAGCTAAATTAATGGCACGGCCATCACCTAATTGGCCAGCCCAATGACCAAATTGGTGGCCGCCATAACACATCGCATAAGGCTGCATACCATCAAGTAATTGGTTGCCAGAAAATACATTCGCAAATTCAGTTGAGTTAATGTCGTCGGTAGTTAAACCTAAGTTATCGGCAAGCTCAGATGAATACGCAACTAAACTTGGAGATGCCGTTGGTGTTGGAACAACAAAAGAAAAAGCGGCGTTATTTACTTGCCTAACGTGGTTGTTTTGTTCTTTATCAGCAGGTAAATTTTGAATAAAACGATTATCAAAGTTAAAGTTCACGGTAGCGTTTCTCGACAATATAAAGTTTAGGTAAATAGTTGTTTATTAGTGTAACGTGGTTATGTATCTGGTTCATAAAAATTAAGATATAGCCATCTTTATAGGCTCTACCAATACTTAAACGAGCTTAGCATAACGTTTATACAAGCACCTGATTACATACAATGTTTAGGATTAATTTTTTACACTTGCCAGTTAATGGGGGTCTTCCCTTGTGCAATGAGTAATTGATTCGCCTTTGAAAAATGTTTACACCCAAAAAAACCTCGATATGCAGATAAAGGGGAGGGGTGTGGTGCCGTCAAAACAGTATGTTTAGTTGAATTAATATATTGTCCTTTTATTTGGGCATGAGACCCCCATAACAAAAATATTACACCATTTAATTTTTTATTAATTAATTCAATAATTTTATCAGTGTATTGCTCCCAACCTAAATTTTTATGTGAGTGTGCTTTTCCTTGCTCTACAGTTAACACTGTATTAAGTAATAATACACCTTGTTCGGCCCATGTTTGTAAGTTGCCATGCTTTGGTAGTGTAAATCCTTCAATGTCGACAGCCAACTCTTTAAATATATTACGCAAAGAAGGAGGGATTTTAACTCCTTTTTGTACTGAAAAACTCAAACCATGCGCCTGCCCTTCTGCATGATAGGGATCTTGACCTAATATTACTACTTTCACTTGTTCAAAGGGAGTTGTTGATAAGGCGGTAAAAATATTATTATTCGTAGGGTATACATTTATACTTGCGTTTCGGCATTGTGCAATATAACGTAATGTATCTTGATAATAGTGTTTACTTTTTTCATTGGCTAATAGTTTAGTCCATGTTGGCATAATGCTATACTTATCCTGCTTTTTTAAATATTTTACAAGTACTTCAAAAAATAACTATAAAAATCGTTAAATATTTTACTTTATTTCTATATTCCAGCAGGTCATTGCATTAATTGCGCATGGAGAAAGGTTTTGTCAGACAAAATTTCAAAATTGATCAACGCGAACATTACTAATCAAACCGATTTATTATCAATAGAGCAAAAGCTTCAACAAGATGAATCTATCCTCAATTCTTTGTTTAAAGTTTTACCTGATTTGTTTTTTGTTATGGAGTTAGATGGCACTATTACTGATTATAAAGCCAACAATGACAATGTTTTATATAGACAACCTGAATTTTTTCTTGGTAAAAAAATGTATGAGGTGTTACCTACTCGTATTGGCCTATTATTTGAAAAAAATATTGCAGTAGTTGATGCAAAGAATGAATTAGTGACCTTTGATTATGAACTTGATTTAGGAAAAGGAACCAAGCAATTTCAAGCTCGCATACTTAAATTGCCACATATATCTAAACTTATCGCGATTATTCAAGATATCACCGAGCGTACTCAAACAGAATTAGCGTTAAAAAGTAGTGAAACGATATACCGACAAATGTTTGAGAATAATCAAGCCATTAAATTGATTATTGATCCGGAAGATGGCTCTATTATTGAAGCCAATGCTGCAGCACTTAAATTCTATGGCTATAGCTACCGAGATCTTATTACCAAACGGATATCAGAACTTAATATTTTAAGTGAATCTGAGATTTTTGCCGAAATGCAATTGGCTAAGCAAGAAAAACGAGAATTTTTCAATTTTCAACATAAAATAGCTTCAGGGGAAATTAAAAATGTTGAGGTTTATGCTGGGCCAATTACGGTTGCAGGAAAAACATTATTATTTTCTATCGTACAAGATGTAACCATTAAAAAACGGGTTGAAAATAAATTAAAACAAACTGAGCAGCGCTTTCGTGATTTATTTAATAATATAGATGCTGAAATATCTATTAAAGATTTACAAGGTAAGTACATATCAGTTAATAATAAAATTTTAAAAAAATTAGAATTAAATTCTGAGGATATTCTTGGGAAATCAGATTTTGATTTATACCCTAAACATTTGGCTGAAATTTTAGTAAAAGAAGATAAAGAATGTTTAAAATTAAAAAAAAGTATCACAACTGAAAGCTATATTAAAAATAACCTATTTCATCGTTTTTACAGCACCATTAAATTTCCACTGAAAGATCCCTGTGACAATATTTATGCTGTTTGCGGTATATCTACCGACATAACAGAAAAAAAAGTAGCTGATGAGAAAATATTGCATCAAGCGCATTTTGACAACTTAACGGAATTGCCGAATCGTTTTTTATCACTAGATCGACTGTCACAAATGTTAAATGAAGCAATTCGAAAGAAAGATAAAGTAGCTGTGCTATTCGTTGATTTAGATAATTTTAAAAAAATCAACGATTTACTTGGTCATGAGGTCGGAGATAAGTTGTTATTTGAGTCAGCTCAACGTTTAAACGCTTTAATTCGAGCTGAAGACACCGTAGGTCGGTTAGGAGGCGATGAATTTATCTTGCTTCTTCGAAATGTTCATAATAGTAAAGATGTGCAGCCTATCGCTGAAGCCTTACTTAATAAATTTCGTCAGCCATTTTATATAGACAATCGTGAGTTAATTTTAACCGCTAGTGTGGGTATTGCTCTTTTTCCTGATGATGCTATGTCTGTGTCTGAGTTGCTATGCAATGCCGATACAGCGATGTATCAAGCAAAGGCTTTAGGTCGAAATAATTATTCATACTTTACTGAATCAATGAATCGAGATGTTTCTAGACGATTAGCGTTAGAGGAGCAAATGAGAGGCGCACTAGAGCGTAATGAATTTACTGTGCATTATCAAATACAGCTTGATATTGAAAATAAATCTATTATCGGTGCAGAAGCTTTATTACGCTGGCATAACAAGATGTTGGGGCATGTTTCGCCTGATGAGTTTATTGTAATTGCTGAGCAAACTGGATTAATTGTACCTTTAGGGGAATTTGTTTTACAACAAGCGTTATCGACAATAAAGCAATGGCATCAAAAAAATGGTACTGAATTTAAAATCGCGGTAAATTTATCACCACGTCAATTTCGTGATCCAAAACTAGTGGATTATATACAACAATCATTACTTGATAGTAATGTAAGTGCTAGAAATTTAGAATTAGAAATCACCGAAGGCGTGTTAATGAGTGGTCATTCGTATATTGATGATGCCTTAAATGAGCTGAGCCAGCTTGGTGTGGTTTTATCAATGGATGATTTTGGTACTGGTTATTCATCACTCAGTTATTTACGGACTTACCCTTTTAATGTTTTAAAGATAGATCGTTGTTTTGTCTCAGGGATAACAGATAATAATGCCGATAAAGAATTGGTAAACGCTACTATTGCTATGTCGCATGCCTTGGGTTTAAAAGTGGTTGCTGAAGGTGTTGAAACTATGGAACAATTTGATTTACTTGCCGTACTTGGTTGTGACTATGTACAAGGCTATTTATTAAGTAAACCAGTGCCGAAAGATGAATTATTTACTTTGGCTGATAATTTTTCTTTTTAACTAACCATAAGCGAGTAACTTACTTTTTTATTTCTGCAAATTGAGCTCGATTAGTTTTAGCTAAGTCAATCGGCGCTAATTCAATCTCTAACCCACGTTTACCCCCACTAACAAAAATAGTGTTGAAGTTTTTAGCACTATTATCAACAACCGCTTTCAATGTCTTTTTTTGTCCTATTGGGCTAACGCCACCTAATACATAACCCGTGCTTTTTTCAACCTGTTTAGCGTCAGCCATTTTTGTTTTTTTTACGTTAAGTGCTTTGGCTAGCATTTTTAAGTTAAGCTGATGAGTAACAGGCACAATGGCAACAGCAAGTGAATTTTCATCACCATCGCAACTGACGATTAACGTTTTAAACACCTGTTCAGCATTAATATTTAGTTTTTCTACTGCTTCTTCACCAAACGAATTAGCACTAGCATCATGTTGATATTGATGCAGCGTAAAAACTACTCTTTGTTTTTTTAGCTGTCTAACTGCTGGGGTCATAATCACGTCTGAATTATTTAATAATAAAAAACAAATTAATATAGCTAAATTTTAGTCTGTAGGGTGGTGATTCTTTTACTGATAGTTGCCATTATTATTTTGTGGTTGTAACAATATCTCAGGTACAATGTTGTTAACAATAATAAAGGCACTATATTCACTGCTATGCGTATTATTCATACCTCCGATTGGCATTTAGGTCAGTACTTTTACGGTAAAAGTAGAGCTAATGAGCATCAACAGTTTTTAACTTGGTTGCTTGCGAAAATTAATGAACACAAAGTTGATGCGGTAATTGTCGCGGGTGATATTTTTGATACGGGTACACCGCCAAGTTACGCGCGTGAAATGTATTTTGATTTTATTGCTAAAATTACCCAACTAAATTGTCAGTTAATACTCCTTGCTGGTAATCACGATTCTGTTGCAATGCTTGCAGAATCAAAACAATTACTTGCCAGTGTGGCGGTAACTGTAATTCCTACCGTAAGTAAAAATATTCAAGAACAAATTATTGCGATTAAAAATACAAAAGATGAACCGCAGGCATTAGTTTGCGCTATTCCTTTTATCCGGCCACGCGATCTTTTAACAAGTCAAGCTGGGCAGTCTGCCAAAGCAAAACAAAAAAATTTACAACAAGCGATCAGTGATCATTATCACGTAAGTTATGAGCAGGCATTAGAATATAGAGCTAGCTTACATAATAATGCCATTCCTATTATCGCTACCGGACATTTAACAACGGTTGGTGTTACAACGTCAGAATCTGTGCGCGATATTTATATTGGTACGCTTGAAGCTTTTCCGGCTAACGCCTTTCCGCCAGCAGATTATATTGCCTTGGGTCATATTCATAAACCGCAAAAAGTCGCTAAATCTGAACATATTCGTTATTGCGGTTCACCGATACCATTAAGTTTTGATGAAGCTAAACAGACTAAACAAGTACTGCTGGTTGAATTTAAAAAAGATAAATTCACACAAACTACCGCCTTAACCGTACCAACGTTTCAAGTGATAGCCATGGTTAAAACGTCACTCGAGCATTTAGTGATTGATATAGAAAAACTTGTTGAACAACATCAAAACATGTTGGACCAAGAAAACGCTAAGTTGTGGTTAGATATTGAAATTGAAAGTGCTGATTATTTACAGGATTTACAAGGTAAAATAGATCATTTGATTACAGATTTACCTATTGAGATTTTACTCATACGTCGTAGCAAAAAAGCGCGTCAATTAATGAGTCCAAGTGAAGATAAAACCACGCTCAGTGAATTAACATTAGCAGAGGTTTTTGAGAAACGTCTTGAAGCAGAAACATGGGAAAGTGACGAACAAATAGCACAAAAGCACCGAATTATTAATATTTTTCAACAACTAGTTATGGCGGTTAATGAACAGCCTGTAAACGAACCGCTTACAAATAATGATATTGAGCTTACCCCATGAAAATTTTAAGCTTACGTTTTGAAAACATTAATTCATTAAAAGGTGCTTGGCAGCTCGATTTCACCAAAGCACCATTTGACTCCAATGGCTTATTTGCGATAACTGGTGCCACAGGTGCAGGAAAAACCACTATTTTAGATGCGCTATGTTTAGCGCTTTACCACCAAACGCCACGCTTAAGTGTTTCTAAAAAGCAAAATGAATTAATGACCCGACATACGGCAAGTTGCATGGCAGAAGTTGAATTTGAAGTGAAAGGTCAAGCTTATCGCGCTTTTTGGAGCCAAAAGCGAGCACGCAATAAACTTGATGGTAATTTACTTGAACCTGTAGCGGAATTAGCCAAACTTGATGGCACCATTGTCGCTGAAAAATTAAAAATGGTGCGTAGTGAAATTGCTAATATTACGGGTTTGAATTTTTCACGTTTCACCAAATCTATGATGCTTTCACAAGGAGAATTTGCCGCCTTTTTAAATGCTGACGATAAAGAACGTTCAGAGCTATTAGAAGAGCTAACTGGCACTGAAATATATAGCGTAATATCTAAGAAAATTTTCGAACAGCATAAAGAAAAGCAACAGGCTTTAAATTTATTACAAGCACAAAATCAAGCAACAATACTATTAACTAACGATCAAATAAATACGTTATCACAGCAATTGAATGAGTTAAATATCCAAGAAAAATCTTGGCAACACACTCAACAAAGTAAACAACAGGCATTGCAGTGGCAACAAAAAATGGTAGAGCAAAAACAACTATTATCGCAAGCTAAACAAGCATTAGAGGATGTTGATAAAAAAGCACAGTTGGCTGCAGATGATATTGAACAACTTCAATTAAGTGAACCCGCTGAAGCATTGCGTCCACAATTTGAGCAACAACAACAGTTAGTCGATAAACAACAGCAACAAAGCCATCAACTAAACGAAATAACTCAATTATTACAAACCAGTAAGCAAACGGTTGAACAATTAACTACTCAGGTTTTAGCCTTAACTGAAAATCAACACCAGAAAAATGAAACGTTTAGCCAAACTGAAAATTTAATTATTGATCAAATATTACCGTTAGATAGCGTTATTGAAAATGCTCAGCAGCAATTAGTTCACTTGAACGTACAGTTAACCAGTGTTGAAAATAACAAATTGAAAGTGAATGAAAATTTGGCAAAAACTGAGCAGCAAACACAAGCCTTACAGAAAAATATTAACGATAAAACTCAATACATCACCCTGCATCAATATTGTACGTTAATGGCTGAGCAATTACCGCTTTGGAAAAATCAATTTGCAACGCTAACCAGCTTAAATGTTGAATGCGATAGTTTAACGAATGAAATAACGCAAAAAGAACAACAGCAACAGAAAATAGTTAGCGACCAAGCGGAGCAGCAGCATATTATCAGTGATTTTTCTGATCAACAAAGACAGTTAACACAACAGTTAAATGAGCAACAGCAACTACAAAAAGTGTTATTACAGGAAAATGAGTTTAGTGACGCACAAATGTTAATGAGTGAATTGACTTTATTTCAATCAACGCAAATCGTACAAGCGCAAGCGCTGCAAAATTCCCAAAGGTTAAATTTCCTTATTTCAGAACAGGCAGAGTTTATATCAACTCAAACGTCGTTAAGTAGATTAGTCGAACAAAGTGCCCAACAGTTGCAGCAATGTCGTCAAGAATATAGCCAACATAAACAGCAAAAAAGTGATCTTGAAACTATTGTAAGCCAGCAACAAACCATTATGGCATTGAGTGAACATCGAGCTAATTTACAAACAGGTGAGGCGTGCCCGTTATGTGGTGCAACTGAGCACCCCGCAATAAACGAATATCAACAAATTAATGTGAATGAAACGCAGCAGCGGTTATTGGCATTAACGCAAAAAATGCAGTTATTAGAGCAGCAAGGTAACGAGTTTAATCAACAGCATGCTCAGCAAAATGCACAACTCACAACACTCATTGAACAGTTACAACAAAATCAAGTTGAGCAAACACATTTAAACGAATTATGGCAGCAACATGCACCACAGTTAGCCGTAATAATACCTCAATTTACCAATGTTGCATTGAGTGATAAAATTGAACTTAGTGATTTATTTGCTAAATACCAACAACGAATGCAAAAATTAACTCTGTTAAATCAGCAGTGGTACCAAAAAGAACAACAAATAGTACAATTAAAACAACAAGTCAGTGATAATGAAAAGTCTTTAATAACGACTAATAATCAGCAGAACTTATTTAGCGAGCAATTAACTCAGTTAAGCCAAGTTATTGCCGCGAGTAGTGAACAATTACAACAGAAACAACAAAATATAATCCAGCTTAGCTACCAAATAACTCAAAACATTACTGAGTTAGGAATAGAATTTTCAAGCGCTTGGTTAACATCAACCGAAAAATTAAACGTATGGTGGCAACAACAACAACAACTTGTAACTCAGCATCAACAAGCAATCCTTGAACATACAGGGCTTCATCAGCAGCTTAATGAATTAACGAAATTAATAGCGGTACAAATAGAACAACAAAAACACGCGGAACAACAATTACGTTTACATACAGAGCAAGTTCACCAATTAAAACAGAAATTAGCACAGCAACAGGAACAACGCCTGCAATTGTTTGGTGAGAAAAACGTTCAACAAGTACGAGAATGGATAGCACAACAACGCCGATTAGCGCAGCAGCAATTACAAGAACTTCAAACTCAATTAGAACAAAAAACGCATAATTTACAGCAGCAAGAAGGCCAGCAACAAGCCAGCCAGAAACAACTTGAGCTGTTACATACCGAATTAATTAGCGCACAACAACGTTGGCAGTACAGTTTAAAAACTAGTGTGTTTACTCATGAGAACGACTTTGTTTCTGCATTAAAAACGCCAGTTCAGCGCCAGCAATTACAATTATTAGTGCAAACGTTAAGAAATGAAGAACAACAGGCAAAAGCATTAATAACGCAGGCTGAAAAACAAATTGCTTTATTAGCAGAGCAGGTTGAACAGAAGATGATTGAAGCGCAAGATCTAAATATTTTAGAAGATGAAATTAGCCAGTTAACGGCACAGTTAAAAGCCTTACAACAACAACAAGGCCAACTAACACAACAACTTGAGTCTGATCAAGAAATACGCAGCCAGCAGCAAGGTTTACTAGCAAAAATCACGAAACATCAGCAAATTGTAAATGATTGGAGTCACCTAAATGGTTTAATTGGTTCAGCCGATGGTGCTAAATTTCGTAAATTTGCGCAAGGGTTAACCTTATCTCATTTAGTGTATTTAGCAAATAAGCAGCTTGATAGATTACATGGTCGTTATCAACTGCAATGTCAAAATAATGAAAGCCTAGCACTTTCAGTCTTAGATACATGGCAGGGCGATAGCGTTCGTGATACTAAAACATTATCAGGCGGTGAAAGCTTTTTAGTCAGTTTAGCGTTGGCTCTAGCGCTTTCAGACTTAGTGAGCGCGAAAACAAGTATTGATTCATTATTTTTAGACGAAGGCTTTGGCACGCTTGATAACGATACTTTAGAGGTTGCCTTAAATGCGCTCGATAGCTTAAATGCAAGTGGTAAAATGATCGGCGTGATCAGCCATGTTGATACCATGAAAGAACGCATCGCGGTACAAATAAAAGTTAAAAAACTTAGTGGATTAGGCGTTAGTATGCTCGATGAACAGTTTAAATTTATTGAGCAGGTGGCAGAAAAATAAACATAATTCATATATAAACGTGGTTATGGATATTATTCTCCGTCGTTTAAATAGTATCTTTTTATCATCAAGCTGAAGTCGTTTTCAATCGTAAGAGAAGAGTTCCTGAAATAAATTCAGGAGGACGAATTTCAGATATTCACCAGAGCAAATTACAGAATCATGTAAATAAAGCTCAACTAATAAACAGACTCAATAAAAAGAGGAACATTTTTGAATACTTGGATTTATTTCACATTGCTAGCAGCAACAATGCAAGCGGTTAGAACGGCAGGACAAAAACAATTAACTCAGCATTTAAATTCAATGGCAACTACTGGTGTACGTTATATTTTTGCCTTGCCGTTTGCTTGGGCTTATTTACTTTGGATAGTGGATTATCGTCAGGTAACCGTGCCTGCGCTTACTCATCAGTTTTTACAATACGCATTAATAGCCTGCGTTATGCAAATTATTGGTACGGTATGCTTGGTTGCTGCATTTAAATATAGAAATTTTGCTGTAGCCACCAGCTTAGCAAAAACTGAAGCGATACAAGTGGCGATTGTTGGTGCGATATTATTTTCGCAAAGTTTAAGTTTTTGGGGCTGGATGTCTGTTGTAGTTGGTGTTGTTGGTATTATTATTGTGTCAAAAGTTAAATTTACTTATGCTGATGTTTTTCAAAATCCGGGGGCTGGTTTAGGTTTAGCGGCAGGTTTAGGTTTGGCGATCACCACCTTGCTTATTCGTCAATCAAGCTTAGCGCTGCATAGTGATTTAATGGTTAGCGCCGCGGTAACCTTGGTGTTTATGATCACTGTGCAATCATTATTTTCGATTATTTACATCGCTATACAAGATAGAACGCAATTTAAAAGTATGGTGATAAACTGGCGTTTGTGTTTTTTTGTCGGAATTACTAGCGTTTTAGGTTCTATTGGCTGGTTTACTGGTGCAAGTTATCAAAATGCTGCTTATGTGAAAGCGTTAGGACAAGTTGAATTTTTTATCACCTTAATTTTAACATATAGATTTTTCAAAGAAACCATTACTAAAGCGGAATATGTAGGCATGTTTTTAATTGTCACAAGTGTGCTAATTTTATTGCTTTGGGCTTAAAATTTTTTGAATAGGTTAAGTCATTTATAAAAACACTTTATCCTAAAAAAGTCCTAATTGATCGCGTTTTTTTTAGCTTGGCTTTTACCTTCGGCTATTTATTGTTATGGTGCTTTCACCTTTTATGAATTGCTAAATTAAAATAGTAATAAAACCAAAAGAGAATTTTATGAAAAACTATTTATCTAAAACTTTAATCACAACAGCCTTAGCGAGCTTTATTTCATTTAATGTAGCGGCACAAATACAAGTTATTCATGCGGGGAAACTACTTACTATCGCGGGGCATAAACCATTAAGTAAACAAACTATTGTGGTGGATAACGGTAAAATTATAGCGGTTAATAAGGGCTTTGTTAGCGCTAATACCTTTGCCAGCGATGCCAAGCTTATCGATTTGTCAACGAGCTTTGTTATGGCAGGTTTAATGGATATGCATGTACACTTACAAGGTCAACTTGGACCTAAAAATGACAGCGAAGCCTTGCGTTTATCTGATGCCGATATTGCTATGGAAAGTGCTTATTTTGCCAAAAAGACTTTAATGGCAGGTTTTACAACGGTACGTGATTTAGGTGCTAAAGCTGAACAAATTTTTGCCTTGCGTGATGGTATTAATAAAGGCTGGATTGAAGGCCCTCGCATTATTGCTGCAGGTAGTTCAGTTGCTGTTACTGGTGGTCATGGTGATGTTGACGGTATGAAAAGTGAATTAATTAAACTTTACACACCTTATACCATTTGTGATGGTCCTTATGAATGTCGAAAAGCAACCCGTAAAGCTATTAAATATGGTGCTGATGTAATTAAAATTACCTCTACCGGCGGTGTGCTTTCGGACACTAATACGGGAACTGGTCAGCAAATGGCTGATGATGAATTAAAAGAAGTGGTTGAAACAGCACATTCATTAGGACGCAAAGTGGCAAGTCATGCCCATGCTGCTGATGGTATTAATGCAGCATTACGTGCTGGTGTTGACAGCATAGAACATGGTAGTTATGCCAATAAAGAAAGTATTAAGCTATTTAAAAAATCAGGCGCTTATTTAGTGCCAACATTAATGGCGGGGGATACCGTTGTTAATTTAGCTAAAACCACTAATTTTATGTCAGCATCTATAAAAGCGAAAGCTATCCGAGTTGGGGCTGATATGATCGCTAATTTTAAAAGTTCCTATAAAGCTGGCGTTAAAATAGCCTACGGTACAGATAGCGGTGTTTCTCATCATGGTATTAATGGTAAAGAAGCGGTACTAATGCATAATGCAGGGATGAAAACACAAGATATTTTAAAATCGGCAACCGTTAATGCGGCCGATTTAATTGGCTATAGTGATAAGCTTGGTACCATTGAAAAAGGTAAATTTGCTGATATTATTGCCACACATGGTAACCCATTAACAAACATTGAAGAGTTATTAGATGTTGATTTTGTGATGAAATCAGGCGTTGTTGTTAAAAACAAGTAATAATAATTCTATGATTAAAGTGCTTTTAATAAAGTACGTTTAGGTTGGTTACAATAAATAAAAAACCTAGTCGAAGGTAAACTTCTGCTAGGTTTTATTTTATATTTGGTTGTAGGTGAATAATCAGTGTTTATAGAAAAGGTGACTAAGCCCGTTGAAGTTTAAATACATGATTTAACAACCGTGTTAGTACACCGGTTGTTAAACCCACACCTATCAAAATGCAACAAAACCCTAGTATTATCAACGTGGTGATTTGTTCACTTAAAAATAAATAGCCCCAAAATAAACCAAAAGCTGGAATTAAGTAAGTCACAGACACTGCTTTTGCTGCACCTAAATTAGCAATTAAACGAAAAAATATTACATAAGCAATACCTGTACACAGCACACCTAATAATAAAACGGCATTGACTGCATCACTGCTAGGAAGATGTGTGGGTAAATTAAAAAGCGCGAAAGGTAATAAAACTAAAGTAGCGGTAATTTGTGTACCAGCAGCGAGTGCTAATGGTTTTATTCCTTGCAAATAATGCTTAGTAAAGTTGGCACCTATGCCATAACATAAAGTCGCACCAAGTACGGCTATGGTGGGTAACAGTACTAATTCACTGTTGGTTGCTAATTTATCAAACATCAGTAGGTAAACACCCAAAAAGCCGATTAGCAAACCAATAATACTGGTTAAGCTTAATTTATCTTTAAACCATAAAAACGCAATAATAGCAGCAAACATTGGTGTGGTTGCATTCAATATAGAGGTAACACCCGCTGATAAACTTAAGGTGGCATAGCCGAATAACACAAAAGGAATTGCGGTATTAAAAACACTACCAAAAAATATTTTCCTCCAGTTATTTTTAAAGCAACGTTGTTGTTTTTTAATAAAAACTATTGGTAATAAAAATGCACTAGCAATTAATGTACGTAGTGTCATAAATAAAACAGGTCCAAATTCAGGGCTGCCAACACGCATAAATAAAAATGAAGCGCCCCAAATAGCAGCCAATAAAATTAATTCAAAAGTGGCGGTGTTTTTATTCATTCAGTTAGAGCCTTTATTAAAATTGTCTATGGTAGAAATAATAAGTGTTAAAAATTAAAAATTAAAATAATCTAAAGTACTGGCGATTAACGAGCATTTTATTTTTATTTCTGCCTCGCTATATTCAATTATCAGTCTTGCGGCGTTATATTAAGCACATTAACTTGCGTTAGTGAGGTAAGTTGCCATTGAATATTCAAGTTATAAAGTACCATGCCGTAAATTTTTTCATCCAACTTATTTTGTTTATAGGCTGGACGTGGATCTTGAGCCAATACCTGAGTAATTAATAATTCAAGATCAAGATATTGCTGTTGAAGTGTTAATAATTGCGCTTGTGCCAAAGTAGAAAAAACAACGGTTAATGTAGCCGTAGGTGTTGTTTGGGCAAAACCCGCTTGTGCATTTATAACGGAATCAGTGTATGGAATATATGGTTTAATATCCAAAATTGGTGTGCCATTAAGTAAGTCTAGACCTGAGACATTTAACAACGTTTGATTATTTTTTGTATTAATTGAATCTAATTTTACAACCGACATACCAATAGGATTAGGACGAAAAGGAGATCGCGTAGCTAATACGCCTATTTTTTCATTGCCACCTAATCGTGGTGGACGGACCAAAGGTTTCCATCCTTTCTCATCGTGTTTAGGCTGCTTATTACCATGAAAAACAAAAATTAACCAAAGATGGCTAAATTGTTCTATAGCATGTATTAATTCACTACTATTTGCATCATCTTGTAATATTATTTGCCCTTTGGCAGCTGTTACTAAGCCA
>Ga0316202_10001331_pt1 | contig 19611 bp, 18 predicted proteins | sample 3monrhotite_MG_FD_204934 | JGI IMG/M metagenome (GOLD analysis project Ga0316202, IMG submission 204934) | Microbial mat bacterial communities from mineral coupon in-situ incubated in ocean water Damariscotta River, Maine, United States -... | ecosystem: Environmental > Aquatic > Marine >... | reverse complement strand
CCACTTGTCAGTGCCACGACACATAAGCTCTCTTAATGTACTGGGCTGCTTATCCGGAGGTTTAAATCTCCCTTGAGTCTTATTATCAAAACTTCACGTTGAAATTGATCTGTGCGCGGGAGCGGTCATCTTGTGTATCCACACCTTTGGTAATGAGCTTTGCATCGTAGTAACGGATATCCATAACGCTGTTGTTGCCCAGTTTGTAATCCAGTTGCAGACGAGGGCCTTTAAGATTGTCTGCCGAAGCTTCGTTGGAACCAAAGTTGTCCTGGGTAAAAACGCCATCGCCTGGGGTGGCGTAGGTCTCCACATAATAGTAATAGGCTCGCAGGCCAAATACTTTATTGACCTTGAAACGTACCTGAGCCACGTAAGCGGTATCTTCCGTATCGGCATTACTTTGCAAATAATCGGCGCCGAACTGCCAGGGGCCGGTGCGCAACTGGCCGCTGACAATCCAATGATTATCGGCATGTAAGCCATCAGTAATACCATCGTCAGTTGCATCCATGTCAGTGGGAGCATCCAGCGTGGCACCGCCAGCGGCGAGGGTATATTTCATACTTCCGCCGCCTCCGCTATAAACAGCCTGATAAGTAAAGGCGGTCACGTCATCGCTCCAACCCCCGTCGGCAACAACAACATAGGCTGCGTTTAGGGTCAAAGGGCCAGTCTTGTACATCACAGCCAGGGCATCAGGGTTGATGTCGTTGTCCCAAAATACCTCGTTCTGTTGCCAAAAATTGAATCCCGTTTTGCCAGCGATGACGGTGAGGCTTTTGACTCCTGTGAACGCGATATAGGCCTGATCAAAACCCAGGCTAGTACCGGAGGGAGGGGAGGAGGCGGTGGAAAAAGTATTGTGAGGCGAATTTTTGCCATTGCCAGTTGCAAGACGCAGTTTGCCCGACCATTGATCATTGGCCTTGAAGGTAACACCAAAGCGTGCCCGGTAACGCCAGCGTTCACGATTGTCGGTTGTTCCGCTCTGTTTTTCTCTGTCGTCGGCTTCAATGCGTAAACGCACATCACCAAATAATTTTACCTTGCCATCTTTATCGAGAGGAATAGATGCGGTAGCGAGAGTGGGTAGGGTTAATGTGACAGCGATGATACCGGCAGCGACAATAGTCTGGGTATTCATTATATTCTCCCCTGATTAATCGATTAAACATAATGGGTATTTTTATATTCCTTACTTTCAGCTTTCCTTTGTGGTTTGCTTCTAAATTGAAGTCAGCACTTACTGTGCCAAATATGTGTAATTCTGTTGCATAAATGCGGCAGAAAGGTTGGGGAAGGGACAGGTATTTATTATGAAAAAACAGTGACTTGCCAGCAGTTGGGTAGTGCTGTTGGGAGGAGGAGTGAAAACTCAACGGATGAAAGTGTGATTCAAACTGTTAAATTGCAGAATTTTTATTGAACAGTCTGTTCAGTCTTTGTTCATTTCGGGAGTGTACTATGATAAGTGTGCTAGGAAATTCAGTCAGTGTGGAAGTTGTGTCTTATTTGCGCACTGGACGTATTGCCCACTCGTATTTTTTATTACCCATGTAATGACTACCATGGTGAAAATAAACCAGCCAAGCACCTTGCCGAGCATATTTGTCGAGTGTTGTGCTCCAGAAACCGATATGTGGGGTCTTTGGAAAAATTGCGCTGTTAATTGCAGGGCCGTAGCACTTGGACTCAACCAGAGTGTCGAGTTCTTCGAGGGTGGGTAACCGCCAGTCACGAAAGCCGATGTAACCGCCTTGCTGATTATTAAGCTCGAGAATTATGTCATGAGCCTTATCCCAACCCATGCGGTCAGCCACATTCTGGCAATTTTTTTTATCCCAGTACGTACCTAATGCGCAGCGAGCCCAGGTAAGGCCGGTTTTGGTATCAAAGATAGCAGCACCAGCAGACCTTTCCTTGAAGCGTTTGCTGGGCGTATCTGCGTCTGCGGACTGGTAACATTCTTCACCTAAGACGTAGCTGCTGAATGTGAAAAGAATAATAAAAAGGCTAACTGTTTTGTAAGACATGAAACTCAACTCATTATTGTTTGCGCGTAATGAATGTCTAAATCCCAAACGCTATGGGTATATTACAGGTGTGTACTGAAAAAACAAATCCTACGGGTATATTTAACCGTTGCTGATTATGTTGCACAGTAGGGACAATGCTTCCTGATGTGAAATGTCGTCTTTGTAAAGCATGGTTTTAACGCATCAATAAAGTGTATTTTCCAATAGAGTCCACCGTTCTGGTCTGTTCTCACCCGAGTCATATTCTTACAACCAGCAACAGTATCAACGATGTTTTCGTGAAATCTGTTGATTCTCTCTATTGGGTGAACGAAGAGGTTGCGTCAAACTGGAAATAGACCTTGTTGATTGCATTGGAAAGATCAAAGTTGAACGGTAGTCATCATTCATAATTGCCTTTAACAGTGTGGCCTGGGGAATCAATATCAAATGACCGGGACTGTTTTAGCATTCTCAAACAGTTTACCACTCTAATGAATGTGTCGTGTGAAAACTTATTCCACTTCTCCGTAAATAAAAATGATGAAATTCAGGGGTTATTTTACAGCATCAACCATATAGGCTACTGCCGCTTTTACCTCATCATCCGACAGTGAGCTTTTTCCGCCTTTGGCAGGCATAATACCTTTTTTTCCTTTAAATCCTTCGATGGCATTTTTTCCCAGAGTCGCCATGCCTTTGCTGAGCCGACTTTCCCACCCAGCTTTGTCGCCATGTTTAGGGGCGCCCATTACACCTGTGCCATGACAAACCTGACAAACGGTTTTGTAAATGTTTGCACCATCTTTTGCGAGAGAAGGAGTTACATAAAGCAGGGTTAACACTCCTATGCTGGCAATAGCTAAGTTCCAATTGGTTTTACGCTGTTGTTTCATATTCTATCTCCTGGTTATTTTTCCGGTAAACGAAAGAAGGTGCTATCACATCAAAAAATGCCAAAGCTCGATTAACAATATGGCATATGTTGTGCCAACATTTCTTGAGTGTTTTGTTGTCCTTCCTGAGCAGTAGGTTTTCGAAGCTTGGTTATCAACTTGTTGAAATATAAGATTAACTGTTTAGATAAGTGAGTGGGGTATGCAATTATATTTATATTAATAAATATTTTGTTACATCATTCATTAATGATCATGAATATTTCGTTCAAAAATTAAACAATGCTTGGATTTTCTAAAAGTAGAGTTTGGAAGAAAAATTATGAACGTAATGTAATTGATAATTGTACCAAATATTTTTTCTTTATTGCCATAAAATTTATCGACTTTTTTAATATATTGATAGCATTTTTAGGTTGTTTAGTATTTCTATTTTAATGGCTATATTATAATTGTTTAAAACAATAAATGGATTATTAAAATTTAGAGATAGAACACTTTTAATCGCTATTTATATTTTTCCGTAACGACACATAATTACTCTATTTATCGGGATAAATGCTAATAACCCATATTGCATGAGTAAAATTCCTAATTGCATTATATGAAAATGCACAACAGAATGCCGCGAAATACTGTTTGGATTAACAAGTAAACAATAAGGAGAGATTAGGAGTGAAAATCAATTACGCAAGGGACTGCCGGCAGACTTTACATGCTGGTAACCAAATTATTGCAGTCAATCAACATAATGATTATCTACGGATAAAAGAGAAATTAAGGGAGTACTTAAAATGAAACACTCATTATATTCCGGTATCGTTGCTGGCGGGGTAGCGCTTGTGCTATGGACCGGTGGTGTTGCTCATGGGTCCGACGAAGACGATAGTGCTTCGAGTGTAAAAAGCAGTGCGCGTATTTCGATCAAAGCCACTAATCCCGTACGGATTCGCCGAGTCATGACGGAGGTGGGTCCTGTTACTAACTATATCAATGACATTGTTCCTACAGAGCCTGTTGATTCCTTCGATTGGTCGGGCGAAGCACTTGAACCCATCAAAGGGCGTGCCAGACTGGATATAGACCCTATTGCCAATACTGGAACAATCAGAGCCGAATGGGAAGATGAGCATGGCCGCTGGACATACAGACAGGATAGCTTCGGGCCACCCTCGCATGCGACCGGGATACGTATTGGGGCATCTAGAGGATCGGTGACGGATATTGTTGATGATCCGATCACCACCAATGTCTATCTGCACGGAGATACCGGTGTTGGTGGACCAGTGACTCCAACGTTCTTTGCTCAATTAGCCATTTGGGGGCCGGCAAAGGTTACCCTTAATGGTGAACGTTTTGATAACCCCTTTCCAGCTGCGTCAGGTTCTTTGCCTTTCTCTGGACCGAAAGGCTCCCTTTGGGGTGGCCATGTTTTACTCTCCGAAGAAATTCGTGGTGACGACGGTATAGTACGCACCACCTCTGGCGAAGTTTTCGATATGTCGAAGGCTGGAGAAGGCGTGGTATACCCAGATAAGATAAACCTTAATTTATCTTTCCTTGACATTCCAGACGGTAGGCAGAGTAGTAACATTCCGGCAATGCATCGCTTCGTCTATTACATCTCTTTCAAGAAAGTTAAAGTCAGCGCGAGATATAAATAATAATTCACTGTTATATATATTTTCACTAGGGGGAGCGCGATTCTGAGGCATTTTTCGTGCTGGCAAGGCGCGGTGAGGCGTAATAGTCATTCTATTGCAACGAACCGCACCAACAGTAGGCGCTTTAGGCGACGCCGCCAGCGCGGAAAAGGGCCAGAATCTCGCCACGAACGGTGATTGTTAACACCTCCTAGAGGGTATGAGCATCTCATAATATTGGCTCAGTTTAAATCCGGGCCGGTATCGAAAATCAAGCTTGTAGGGCAATCTGGAAAATTTTACAGCTATATTTTAACCGCGTAGCGTAAATCTCGGGGGCTTGTTCTCGAGCTGGATATCTCTGTGATATGCATAAACGCACAGCGTCTCTAAATTTTTTCAAGGCTTTATCTATCGCAAAGCATGGAGCTTTTGAGTTCTTAAAACTCGGTTGTTTGCGGCCGAGATTTTTATGATTTTTGAGCTGGTTCTCCCGAATGAGGAATGGTTTCGAATTGCCTGCCTTTCCATAGCATGTATAGGACGGGTATCAATACCATGGAAACCAAAGGTGCGGTAATCATGCCACCTAACATCGGTGCAGCAATACGCTGCATCACTTCTGAGCCCGTTCCTGAGCCCATCATGATAGGTATTAAACCGGCAATTACAACTGCGGCTGACATGGCCTTAGGCCTGACTCTCAAAACGGCACCATCAATAATAGCCTCACGAAGTTGTTGTTTATTTTTCGGGTTATATTCTTTTATCGCTTGGTTTAGATAAACTAGCATTATTACTCCAAATTCTGCCGCTACACCGGCTAATGCAACAAAGCCCACGCCAACAGCAACCGATAAGTTGTAATCAAGCATATAAATCAGCCAGACTCCGCCGACCAATGCCAGTGGTACGGAGCCCATTACCATAAAGCACTCTGTAAAATTACGAAAATTCAAATACAGTAGTAGAAATATTATGGCCAATGTCAGTGGCACAACATAGGTTAATTTTTCTTTTGCACGCAACATGTATTCATACTGTCCCGACCAGCCCACAGAATAGCCTGCGGGTAAATTAACATTTTCCGCTACTGCTTTTTGTGCATCCAATACATATCCACCTAAATCCCGGTCTTTTATATCGACATAGACCCAGCCAATTCGTCGGGCATTTTCACTTTTAATCATCCCTGGCCCATCAACAATTTGTATTTCGGCGACTTCGTGTAAGGTAACTTGTGCTGTATTTTGGGTAACTATTGGCAATTGTCGAAGCTTATCTACTGAATCGCGTACGCTACGTGGGTAGCGTACATTGACGGGATAACGCTCTAATCCTTCAACTGTTTGAGTTACATTTGAGCCACCAACAGCTTTGCTGATAACTTCCTGAATATCAGCAATGTTAAGTCCGAATCGAGCAGCAGCACGGCGATCAATATTAATATCAATATAGCGAGCGCCTGCCACGCGTTCTGAAAATGCAGATAAGGTTCCGGGTATTTTCTTGACCACTTTTTCTATTTCCTGGCCAATTTTTTGTATTTCTGATAAGTCTGGCCCAGATATTTTTATACCTATCGGGGTTTTCACGCCAGTCGAAATCATATCTATACGTGTTTTAATTGGCATTACCCAAGAGTTTGTCAGACCTGGAATCGAAACAGTTTTTTGTAATTCCTGTTTAAGTTTTTCCAGTGTCATACCTTCGCGCCATTCATCTTTTGGGCGTAACTGGATGGTGGTTTCTATCATTGTCAATGGTGCAGGATCTGTTGCCGTTTCAGCGCGTCCTACTTTTCCAAATACTGTACGAACTTCTGGGATAGTGCGAATAAGTTTATCGGTTAACTGTAGCAATTCGCCTGCTTTACCAACCGATATTCCCGTAAATGCCGTTGGCATATACAATAAATCTCCTTCATCCAGCTCTGGCATGAATTCTGATCCCAATTTTGACATTGGATAATAAATCGACATAACAATGAGTATTGATAATAAAATTGTTATTATCGGAAAACGTAATACGCCATGGATAACCGGCATGTAAATCGCCACTAATATGCGCCGAAGCACATTTTTTTCTTCCGGCATAATATGGCCACGAATGAAATAGCCCATGAGTACTGGCATTAAAGTAATGGATAGTCCAGCAGCGGCTGCCATTGCGTAGGTTTTAGTAAAAGCTAGCGGGCTGAATAGTTTTCCCTCTTGTGCCTCTAGAGTAAATACCGGTAAAAAGCTTAATGTTATTATCAAGAGTGAAAAAAATAATGCGGGCCCAACTTCAGTTGCAGATTTAGCAATTATTTCCCATCTGTTTTTTTCTGTAACAGACCCTTTTTCCATGTGTTTGTGGGCATTTTCTATCATTACTATTGCAGCGTCGACCATTGCACCTATCGCAATAGCAATACCACCTAAAGACATTATGTTTGCATTGATTCCTTGTTCCTGCATTATAATAAAGGCAATTAAAATACTGATCGGTAGGATAATAATAGCGATAAATGCTGAGCGTAAATGCGCTAAAAATACAATGCAGACCAAAGCAACAATTAAAAACTCTTTTACCAGTTTTTCACTTAAATTGCGTACCGCACTTTCAATCAAAATCGAACGGTCATAAGTCTCTACAATTTCCACTCCATCGGGTAGCCCTTTTTTTAATTGCTCAAGCTTTAATTTTACTGCTTTGATAGTATCTAATGCATTTTCTCCCCATCGCATGACAATAATGGCACCAACAACTTCACCTTCGCCATTAAGTTCGGCAATACCTCGGCGCATTTGTGGCCCCAGGCGAATATCAGCGACGTCATCGAGCAAGATGGGTATTCCTTTTCTATTGACGCTAACGGGGATTTGCCTGAGATCTTCTACACCTTCTAAATAGCCACGGGCACGAATCATATATTCTGCTTCAGCTTGTTCAATAACCGAGCCACCGACTTCCTGATTGGCACGTTGTATTGCCTTTCTGACTTGCTCAAGGGGAATGCCATAAATTCTAAGCTTGCCAGGATCTAAAACAACTTGATACTGTTTTACCATACCTCCTACTGTGGCTACTTCAGATACCCCGTCAACGGTTTGTAGTTCATACTTTAAAAACCAGTCTTGCAAACTACGTAATTGCGAGAGGTCATGTCCACCCGTTCGGTCAACTAATGCATATTCATATACCCAGCCCACTCCCGTTGCATCAGGGCCAAGTTGTGGTTTAGCTGAGTCAGGTAAATTGCCTGCTACCTGACTTAAATATTCGAGTACGCGAGATCGAGCCCAATAAATATCTGTACCATCTTCAAAGATGACATAAACGTAAGAGTCACCAAAAAATGAAAACCCTCTTACTGCCACTGTACCAGGCACGGATAGCATTGCGGTGGTGATAGGGTAGGTTACTTGATCTTCTACAACCTCAGGTGCTTGACCAGGGTATGAGGTTTTTATAATAACCTGTAGGTCAGATAGATCAGGGATTGCATCAAGCGGTGTGCGCATTAAAGAAAAAATCCCCCAACCTATTAATAAAAGGGTTAGAAGAAGAACCAGAGGCCTATTGTGTATAGACCAGCGAATAATATTCGAAATCATTTTATGTTACTTTGTTAATGAATATAGAAAGATGACACCAAAGCCATACTCATGTGTTGATGAGGGGATAGCTGTTGAATTGTGTATCGATAGATCGTCGTTGTGTGATAACCGTAGGCGTGTATTTAGTAAAAAATGTTAATGATTATTAATGTTGGTGTACTGCTTTTGACTAATGGATTAACTACTGGGGCACTTGAGAAAAATAGCTATGTGATCTTGAAGTTACGGTAAAATTTCTTTAAAGCAGGTGATCTCAAAGGTTTATTTCATATAAAGAGTGCTCTTTTCAAGCGCTGTCCTAGAGGTGTTAACTCTCCCTCTAGGACAGGCTCCAGTATTGTCATTTTGGAGAAAATATTAGCTACCGCTTAGTCGTAATAGGCTGGCACGTAAACTACTTTCCGAGTCGATCAAAAATTGACTGGATACAACAACGTTATCACCTTCTTGCAGGCCATGAAGAATTTCAATTTTATTACTCGTTTCAATGCCCACTTGTACGGTAACTGGCTTAAATTTCCCCTCACCTAATGCAATGATGACACGATCACCATCGCCAGTACGGATTAATGCCTCACGAGGTATCGTCAGCGCATTACGTTTTGGATTGACAAAAATATTGACATCGGCATACATATTCGCTTTTAGCATTTCGTCTGGATTGTCAAATCGTAAGCGGACTTCCAGGCTACGTGTCTTGGAGTCCAGAATGGGGTAAATATGTTCAACAGTACCTTCCCATATCTTTCCGGGCATAAATGCTAGCTCTGCTTCTGCTCGATCACCTACTTTTACCCAGTCGGATTGACTTTCAAAAATATTGGCGACTAACCATATCGTCGTCATGTTGACCAAGCTGATGATTGATCGAGATGGTTCTACATACATACCTTCCCGAATATTTAATTCAGCGACGACTCCGTCTTGTGGCGCATAATAACTAACCAGGGGAATAATTTTTTTAGAGTCTTCAATTTTTTTAATTTGGTATGTCGACATGCCTAATGAGAGCAATCTGTCCTTTGATGCAGACAATAAAGATGTATTTCCCATGTTGATAGACTGCAATAACTCTTCTTGTGCGTTAACAAGTGTTGGGGAATAGACTTTAAATAATAAATCGCCTTTTTTTACTCTATCCCCTAATGCTTTCACGGCTAAATGTTCTACCCATCCATCCGTTCGTAAATGAACATGGCGAATTTTATTTTCGTCATATTTTATATTTCCCACACTATCTATACGCCTATACAGGGTTCTCCTTTTAATTTTACTGGTTTGAACGCCAAGCATATTAATAACCCGAGGGGAAATAGATACAATGCCTTCTTCACCGCCAGTATTTTCAACGAGAACTAAATCCATACCGCAGATTGGACACGTTGCATCAGAGTCCTTACTTAATACATCGGGGTGCATGGGGCATACGTAGGTTGGATCGGCATGTTTTTTGGCGTGTTCTAGCGCACTTTCATTTGAAGAGCTTTTAACCAAAGAGGATGCTGATATATTTTCATCCTCTGAAAACGATGCAATTGCATTTGCATTGATTTCTGTGTCTGAGCCTAAAATGTAATATCTAAAGCCAATGACTGAAAAAATGATAACAACAGAAAGGAAGACTTGTTTTTGCAATATGGATAAAAGCCTACCCAATGCGGGTTTAATGCGGTAGCGATAATCGCAACCGAAAAGCCACATTTTATACTTTATTTTTTCGATGAATTTTTTCCGGTTTCTGTTTTCCATGTGTCAGTCCTTCAGTTAAATTGTAAATTAACTTGCAGCTGTACTAAACCGATAAACATTCATACTGTTTGCAACTTAATTTTCTGGCTTTTTTAGGACTTTTATAATGCAGTATATTTCCCATAAAGTCTTTTAATTTATGAATCATTTTCCATGGCCTATATTTTCTCCCTGTTATATTAAATCATCATGGGTTTTTATTAAAAATGACTGAGAATAATACGATATTCTGTGGGGTTTGGCCGGGTCTTATGCCAACGATCCAGCCACCCCTTTCAGCATCCCAACTACTCTTTTTGTTAGTGGTTAATAGTCTGTATTAGTCTCCATAAATATACTGATAACTAATTGCATACAGCATATCTGTCTTCAATTGTGGGCCATTCAGATCCTGATAAACTGGAGCGCCAACTTCAAGGCTCAACATATGGTATTTGCTGATATGACCGCTTACCCCAAGTAGTAAATCGACTCTTGTTCCGCCTGTTGCATCAGGGTCTGTTGCTGAAGACATCCTCGGATTTATGTCTGGGTCCTGACCATCAATTTTTCCCCAATCAAGAACGTTAATTCTACTGGATAATGTAAAGTTTGGGTTGACTGAATACGTCCCCCAAGCGGTTACTTCGAATTGGTTTCCCAGTGTGTATTCGTTATCATTTTCCCCGATGCGATAGGTATAAATTGCTTGGCCACCGAGATTCCATCGGTCAAAATTTTTGTTATAGGTTATCGCCGGAATAAGGTCATATGTACCAGATCCTAATTGCATTGAATAAGCGGCTTGTATCGGCCTACCAGTGTCAGTTGGCATAGGTACGCCGGTCGAAGCATTTATACCATTCATTTTCATCGTGATTTTTTCATCTATACTGCCGGTTGGCATACTTAACCCAAGGCTTGTGGTTAGGTGATGATTCGTTTGGTACATCACGTCGAAACGAGTATCGCCAATCCCGCTGGTATCCATGGTGCCGAACATATCTCCCATCGGCATACCGTTAGGCATTTTCATATGCATGACCATATCCATTTCATTATTAAGGTAATGAAGCATGCCCATAATGCTGATTTTTTCACTAACGCCATACATCGCCATAAGCATGTGCATATCCATGGTCATTTTTGTCGGCGACATCATGTAGTCAAATCTATCAGCGCGAATCGGTCGCTCGGCCATATTCCTACGTGCGCCTGAAATGCTCTCGCTGCTGACGCTGTCCGTGCCGTTTAACAACCCTTTCATATTCATACGCATAAGTTTGTATTCAAACATGAATCCGCCCGCACCATGCTCATGATGAACATGCATCGATGCTGTTGCAGTGTCATGCCCACTATGAGCGGACATGTCATGATTCCCTCCATGGTGACTATGGTCTATTTTTTCTGCATACACGTGGCTTGCAAAAAGGAACAAAATAAATGTAACAACGCTATAGAAAAACTTATTTGTAAAAAAAATTTTCATAAGAAACATATCCTGCTTCTCCTGCCTAAAAGAGTTTAGTTATGATTGTTCAATCATTTAGGTAAAATACCATAATTACAGCTATGCAAAATATGGTGAATATATGCCCACAATGATTGAGATTTAGGTTTTATTATATGCCTTCTTTATTCCATGGCCGTGTTATAACCCCTTACTAATGATGCCGATACTTTCTGTTCATTTTTTGTCATAAAATTAATATAAGATATATTAGAAACCCGAATATAAAATGCACAACTACATACATTCGGAACTATTGATTTATGATGCAAGCGACTATTACCTCTATTTGTAAATTTAATCTAACGGCTAATCAATCATAAATTTTTCTGAAGTTTCGATTAATTCCAGGTCTGTTATCGTAAGGTTTCCTTTATTATCTTCGTTGAGCGTAAATTTTATTGTGCTGCCAACGCTGACATCATTGAGCATTTCAGGGTCTGAAACCTTAAAATCCATTTTCATTGCACCCATGAGCCCTTTAACAGGCCCGTGTGATATGTTGAGTTTTTTTGATTCTGACTTGATGGAATTTACTTTACCTTTTGCTGTGTATTCTTTGGCAGATAAAGTGGCATTAAAAAAAACAAGAAAGGTAACGGAAATTAGAATAATAAATTTTTTGATTTTGCTCATGGTGGTATTCCTTTTGTATTAATAGAACCCAGTAATAAATTCACATTGCTAACGAATAGTAGTAGCTGATGGAATTTGTAAGAATTTATGACATATCGCTATATCATCGTCAAGGATGATGGTTGTATTCGTTATGGGTTTATGGATGATAAGTAAGCGGGAATTTACTGAGGTATATCCGAAATATTGATTGTTCCGAAAAATATTTATATGGAAATACTGTCTTTATATGGGGCGTTAAGAATATGCATAGAATAAATTTCTAATTGGTGTATCGTCATCCGGTCGTCGTCATAAGTTATGAATCCATAAAATGTTATTTATTTTTATATATCGCTATGAAATTTTCTTAGGAGGCGGGATTTGAAAAAAATCGGGTATCTATACCCGTAGTGTTTGCTATTTAAGCATTCATTCCGTGACAGTGCTAAAATTTCTTACAATAGATCCGCTACTCTTCGTCATTTCGTCTCGCCATGAAATAGATATGATGCACACTGAACATTTAAGTTTTAAATGTTACGGGTATGTTTGCTATCGCTACAGAAACAAACTCATATGAAACTGTTTATTTCGGAGATAGTCCATTTCTGAAAATATTATTTTCCTGGAAAGTGGCTGGCTGCTGGTTGGAACAAATGCGATATCTGTGTAGAGATGGTGTAGCGATCAAGGGATTACCAGTGTGTCGAGGGTCTGGTCTGCGAGGCGTGTCTATTGGGTTTATCCTAAATTAATCAGTTAAACCGTAGCGAGAGTGACTAAGGTGCAGAAGATAAAGTGTTTTTCAGGTTATTTTGGACGAAAGCGTATCACCCATACGGTGAGTTCAACATGTTCTGAAAAACACTTTAGGTTCTGTGCCTTAGGCGCTCGCAGTAGGTTTAACTGATTAAATTAGGTTTATGTATCGTCGATCAAGGTAGCATCAAGAGTGCCACGATGAAAGCTTAGGTGATGAAAGGTAGGTAGCTGCGAATTTGATCTGATGGATGAAGTGATGTGCGTTTAGCTCACATTGTACTTACGGTGTAGAATCCAGCAATAGACGCAGGATAGGAGGCCCGCTGGGTTTGAGATTCCGGCTATTTTGGACTATTTTTGGATCATTTTCGTTAAATCCGTAGGATTTTCTCTTCAAAACATCAAAAAAATGGACTTGAAGTGATTTTTTCCCGTTACAATCGCCGAAGTCTGGCGGGTGTCTTTATCCCTTGGATATTATCCAGTACTGAATTATGCCCATAAGTGTTTGAAATTTGGCGGTGAGTGCATGTCATATTCCTTAATATTTAAACACCAATTGCTATAGATATCTTTTTACTTGTGTGAAGAATGATATATGTCACTTGAAATTGAACGCAAATTCCTGTTAGCCAATGATGGCTGGCGTGCGCAGGCCGATAACGGCGTGGTCATGCGTCAAGGTTATTTGAACAGTGCCTTTTCCAATAACGGACAGAAGTCCTCAGTACGTGTGCGCATTGCCGGTGAACAGGCCAATCTCAATATCAAAGGCGCCACCTTGAGCATCACCCGTCAGGAATATGAATATCCTATCCCATTAAGTGATGCTCATGAATTACTCGATACTCTGGCTGATGGCCCGCTCATCGAAAAAACCCGGTACCATGTGCAGTATGATAAGCACACATGGGAAATCGACGTTTTTGCAGGTGACAATCAAGGGCTGGTGGTGGCCGAAATTGAGCTGGCAAGCGAAGATGAAGCTTTCGGCAGGCCCGCGTGGCTGGGTGAAGAAGTGTCTGCGGATGCCCGGTATTACAATGTTTGCCTGGTCAAGCATCCCTACAAAAATTGGTGAATCTCTGAGTTTATTTCGGGTTCTGCATTTCATAGTATTACTGAGTGTTTTGACGTTGATCGCTTGTGCGCCGGTGTCTGACAACACGCTACGTATCGGCCTTGCCAGTGCGCCAGTCACCCTGGACCCCCGTTTCGCCACCGATGCCACGTCCAGTCGTATCAACCGCCTGTTATATGCACGATTGGTGGAATTTGATGAGCGGCAACTACCAATACCCGGCATTGCCAGTTGGCAGGTGATCAGCCCCCTGCATTATCGTTTCACTCTGCACATGGCTGATGAGGGACGCATTTTTCCCGATGGTAGCCGTTTAACCGCACAGGATGTAAAAGCAACCTACGATGCCGTGTTGGACCCGACCAATGCCTCGCCGCATCGTGCCACTTTATCCATGATCAAACGTATTGCTGTGCCGGATGACAATACCGTTGATTTTTACCTGAGCAAAACGGATTTGTTGTTTCCGGGCTATTTGGTTATCGGCATTTTGCCCGCATCGAAAATTGCCGCACAATATCCTTTCAATCAACGACCTGTTGGCAGTGGTCCGTTTCGCTTTGTGGCTTGGCCGGAAACAGGACGATTGCAATTACAGCGGCAACGTGACCAGAAAAATATCAGTTTTATCCGGGTTAGTGATGCCACCGTGCGTGTGCTCAAATTATTACGCGGCGAATTGGATATGCTGCAAAATGATTTATCGCCGGAATTGATAAATTTTTTGCAAAACAAACCGAATCTCAATGTTACCCGTGCCAGGGGCTCCAACTTTACCTACCTGGGGTTTAATTTGGACGATAATATCACCGGGCAGAAAGATGTGCGTCAGGCTATTGCCCTGGCTATCGATCGGGAAAAAATCATTCGTTATGTCATGGGAGGGGCGGCGCGTCCGGCCAGTGCTCTGTTGCCGCCTAACCATTGGGCTGGAAACCCATTATTACCTGAGATTAAATACGACCCTGATGCAGCGCGATCCCTGTTGGCCAAACATGGATACAGTCTGGAGAACCCGTTACACATAACCTACAAAACCTCGACCGATGCTTTTCGCGTGCGTCTGGCCACTGTGTTACAGAGTCAACTCAAGGCAGTGGGTGTTAACGTGGACTTGCGCAGTTACGATTGGGGGACATTTTATGGTGATATTAAAGCTGGCAATTTCCAAATGTTCAGCCTGTCATGGGTAGGTATTAAAACGCCGGATGTTTTTCGCTATATTTTTCACAGTGACTCAGTACCACCTAATGGTGCAAATCGAGGACGATTTCAGGATCCTGCTGTGGATCACCTAATTACGGTAGCAGGAAAGGCGGAGACCCTAAAATCACAGGGTGTAGCCTATAGTGAGCTGCAAAAAAGACTTTTGGAAACCTTGCCCTATGTGCCACTGTGGTATGAGGATCATGTGTTTATTTCACGCACGGAGGTTAGTGGTTACAGTCTTGGCCTGGATGGGAGCTACGATGGCTTGCGGACTGTTGAGGTTGTTGATTAATAGTATTTAGTGTTGAGGCTCACCATTCCTGTTCTCGGTTTACTTTTTTAGCCCAGCTATGGCCTAGATTGCCTGCGTCTACAGACTGAAATTTATTATGAGTTTCTTTGATTTGATGGGTATTCGGTTTTTTTTCCGGAAAACTCATTAAACAATCTTTGGTGGCTTGAAAGTGAGCATTCGTTATTATTTCGCTCTGGGTATTGTTTAATCCAAGATAACAGCATTTCTAGGTTTTTATCTTGTTCTTCTTTCGTTTTGTATTTATGTGGCTCCCAGAGTCTGTTTCGACAGTTGCTGATGCAGGTTTCAATTCCTGGGTTTAAGAATATGATCTCATTTGTCTTTTCAATGACCACGCCGAGCAAATCAGAATAACAACCTTCAATTACCCATGATTCATTTTCTTCAATAAATTGGCCAATTTCACAAATACTGTCACTTAAAGATTTTCTTGTCGGTGGATTTGTATTTTCCCAAGCCAGAATATCAAGATCTAAATGTGACAATTTATATTTTTCAGAAAATTCCCTTGCCAAAGTGGATTTCCCAGATCCGGAATTACCAAATATCATAATTTTTTTCATTTTTATTCCCTAAACGAGAATTTTTTTCAATATTCGTTGTAGCTCTAAAAATTCAGAAGAAGCCAGTTTAATCCCGAAATTTTCCTGTATAGAACGACTATATACAGGCCATATTTTTTTCATTATTTTTACACCTTCGCCAGTAATTTTTATTCTATTACCACGGCCATCTTCAGGGCAAGTATGACGGATAACAAGACTGTCTTTTTCTAATCGGTCTATCAATCGCGAAAGATTGTGTTTACTCAACAATATTTTTTTGCCAATTTCATATTGGCGTAACCCAGCGGTTTTTTCCCGATGTAGTTCCAGCAGCACATCATACCAGCCAAGGGGAGGGAGTCCGGCATCTTTAAGGGCTTTTTCCACCGTTTCTAATAATAACCGGTGTGCATGATGCAGTTGTATCCAGGCTTGTATTGTCTCTTCGTTGGGTTTTTTATTCATGCTCAAAGCCTAGCTCAACATGGTTGCAACTGCAACCATGTTGAGCTAGGCTGTATTGGTTGTAAGTGCAACTACTTATTTTTACCCCGATGGAGAATGAAAATGGCTCGAACAATTACCCGTGAACAAATTAAAGAGAACCTTGACGGTAATACCGCAATGATAATTGTGGAGGCGCTTCCCAAAAAATACTTTGATTCTGAGCACTTACCCGGTGCGGTAAATATTCCACATGACGAAATACAACAAAAGGCCCCGGAAATACTCACAGATATAACGGCACTTATTGTTGTGTATTGTGCCAGTACTGAATGTCAAAACTCAAAAATAGCAACGGATATATTGCAACAAATGGGATATAGCAATGTTTTTGAGTATGTGGAAGGTAAAAAACACTGGTTTGAAGCTGGCCTGCTGATCGAATCAACAAAGTGAGAATAGTGATGACTTCTATAGATAATCGATTTGTAGCGGATGCCGCATTACTTTTGCGTCTGGGGCTCGGAATAATGTGGATTTCACATGCGCTGTTGAAATGGTTCGTATTTACAATCCCGGGTTTTTCTGCCTGGCTGGAAAGTCAGGGTATCCCCGGTTTTATGGCATATCCTGTATTTTTATTTGAACTCATTGGTGGTGTAATGATTTTAATCGGATTTTATGGCCGATATATTTCAGCTGCCCTGATACCTGTGATGCTAGTTGCTGCATGGACTCATTTTCCTAATGGTTGGCTGTTTACCAATGAAGGAGGTGGCTGGGAGTACCCTCTATTTTTAGTGCTGGCTTCGGTCGTACATGTTCTTCTTGGTGATGGTCGATTTGCAACACGGAAATGAGAGAGGGCTATTCTGACTTTGCCTGTCGTGCGTGTTATTTTGCCGGTGTAAGCAGCAATGCTAGTCATTCCGACAAAGATCAGGACATTACAGAGAAAGCTATATGCTAAGGCCAAGCAGAAACTAGGCTATCGTTTTTATGCTTTGTACGACAAGGTTTATCGAGCGTACCTATTGCAACATGCTATAATCTTGCTCGGTCAAATAAGGGCGCGCCGGGAATAGATGGCGTGAATCTTGCTGCCATCGAAGCAGAAGAAAGAGGAGGAGGGCAGTTTCTTGCAGGCTGGCAGAGGCAGTAAAATTGTTCAAGCTATCCGACGATAGCTCCCTGGAAGAGGGCACATGCCTTAGCATGAAGAACACAGGAAAGCCGTGTACGGGAAAACCGTATGCACGGTTTGATTAGGGAGGGCTGGTGAAGTTATCCATGAAATGGTTATTGAGGTACCGCCAGACGAAAGAGGCGGAAACAGATAAACCCTTTCTACAGATGATTAAGCCGCCCTCTACTCCCCCCTTATTTTCTGGCCAACCACGTCGAGGAACAGGCGGAATGGACAGAAACACACGCGCTGCTGAAAAGCGCACCTGGTGTGGGTAACACACTCATTTACACCTTACTGGCTGATCTACCAGAACTCAGTTCACTGAACAACAACAAAAAAGTCGCCGCCTTAGTCGGTGTCACACCGATAAACCGTGATAGCGGCAAGCTTAGAGGAAAACGACGAATTTGGGGTGGGCGTCATAGTGTGCGTACCGTGCTTTACATGGCGACACTCAGTGCCACGCAATGCAATCCTGTTATCAAAGACTTTTACAAAAAATTAGTCGCACAAGGTAAACATAAAAAAGTCGCGCTGACGGTGTGTATGAGAAAATTTATTACCATGCTGAATGCCATGGTCAGAGATGAATGTGCATGAGCTTATTGAGGTTAAGTTTTGGGATTGACGCCACAGTCGCTTGTTAGGGCATTTGTTGGCATCAAAATCACCATATTGACAAATGTTTGATCAATCACTACAGTTCTTACATTAATCTTACTTTTGAAGGCTGCGTTCAATGGAAACGACCAAATTGTCTAGTAAGGGGCAGGTTATTATACCTAAACCTCTGAGAAGTGCGCATCATTGGGAGGCGGGACAAGAGTTAGTGGTAATTGATATGGGTGATGGAATATTGCTCAAGCCTAAGACTCCCTTTCCAGAATCAAGCATTAAGGACGTAGCATCTTGTCTAAAGTATAAGGGAAAGGCAAAAACATTAGAAGATATGGATGATGCGATTAAAAACGGAATTGAGAATAAGTTTAAATGATATCTGTTGATACTAACGTAATCATCAGGTTTCTTACTCATGATGATGAGAGGCAATACAAAAAATCATTTACATTATTTAATAAACAAGAAATATTTATATCAGACACGGTTATTCTGGAAACTGAATGGGTTTTAAGGTATGCGTATAAATTTTCTTCTAATGAAATATGTAATGCATTCGTCAATTTATTTGGATTGAAAAATATCCATTTATCAAATCCTACCTTTATTGCTCAAGCCCTTGAGTGGCACAAACACGGGATGGATTTTTCAGATGCTATGCATTTAACTCAGTGCCAACAATTTGAAAAATTATATTCGTTTGATAAGAAATTCATATCAAAAGCAAAAAAATTAACAACTTGTGAAGTTGTTCTGCCCTAACGAATCGGATCAGTGGTTATCAGAAGTGGCGTATTTTTGCGTAAGCAAAATAAGTGATGCTTTTGGAAATTCATTGAATTCGCTTGGTTAGGCAATTCCTTGCGTTGGTTTAAACTCATTATTAGTCGCCCATTTGCGCATTAATTATTTCAATACAATTTCCAAAAGGGTCATGAATATATACCCTATATAAACCATCATCATAGACCTCAGGCTTGCTCATCTTCTCATAACCAGTGTCTTTGATTCTTTCTACATATTTATCGTATTTCCCTGGTTCAACGGAAATTGCAAAATGTGAAAGTCCTGCTTTGTATTTTGGATGGACATTAATATGTAATTCAATTGGCCCCAGGTGATACCAAACTCGCTCGCCAATAACAACAGGAGGAATTTGTTTTTCTTCAAATCCCATTATTGAGCCGTAAAAATGTTTTGCTGACTCTAGATTGCCTACCGTAATCATTAGATGATGCACGCCAGTAATTTGAATTCCCATTATCTTCCCTTTGCTAGCGTCTAACTTGTTAGTAGTAGGCACTAACGTGGTCCAGTTGATTGATACAACCCCGTTAAGGATAATTAACTTAACTGAGGGCAATCGAAATGACAATAAGAAAAAACTGGGTCCGAAAGGCGATGAGGATACTAAATAAGTATTGTG
>Ga0316202_10001330_pt1 | contig 19629 bp, 26 predicted proteins | sample 3monrhotite_MG_FD_204934 | JGI IMG/M metagenome (GOLD analysis project Ga0316202, IMG submission 204934) | Microbial mat bacterial communities from mineral coupon in-situ incubated in ocean water Damariscotta River, Maine, United States -... | ecosystem: Environmental > Aquatic > Marine >... | reverse complement strand
TTCGGTTTAGCCTTCGCATGGTCAAAAGAAAAGGGTATTAAGGAAGGATAATCAAATTCGAGGCGCACATGACAGATAAACTTACCCCGTCAGAACTGAAAAAACGCCTAGGCGAAATCAAATTGTTGTCGTTAGACGTCGATGGCGTGATGACCGATGGCGGCCTGTATTACACCGATGAAGGCACACAGTTTCGGAAATTCAACGTCAAAGACGGCTTGGGCCTTAAATTGGCGATTAAGGCGGGGATGCAAATGTGCATCATTTCCGCCAGCAAACAGGTCTCAAGCTTGACGCGTGCCGAACATTTGGGCATTCAACATGTGCGCATCGGGGCCGAAGACAAACTGGCCGCCTTGAACGAAATTCGTGCAGACTTAGATATTGAACTGCATGAAATTGCCCACATGGGTGATGATTTGACCGATGTCGCCTTGATGGACCATATCGGTTTGGCTTTGACGGTGACAGGCGCCGTCGACGAAGCCCTTGACGCCGCCCACTACGTGACCGAAAAATCAGGTGGTGATGGTGCGGTTCGCGAAATTTGTGATATGATCGTCGCCGGACGCAACGCTTAATCGTGTCCATGCAAAGGCGGACAGATGAAACAGCTCAATCTTTTGCAGACGGGTGCCCTGCTGTTGCTGATGATTGCCCTGTTGGGCCTGATCGGCTGGATCATCGCTGGATTTGACGGCGTGTTGATCACCGTTGGTCTTGGCACGGCATTGGCTGTTTTTGCCCGTGGGCCCTCAACAAAAATCATGTTTAAAGCCATTGGTGCGCGCAAGTTAGAGCCGAGCGATGCGCCGGGTTTGTACGCGATTTTGGCTGAACTCAGCCGCCGCGCGGGACTTGATCATGTTCCCGATGTTCATCTGTTAGATACCGACCTAATGATGGCCTTTTCGGCGGGGCACAATGAAAAAGAAGCCGCAATCGTGTTGACCGGGCCGTTGGTGCAAGGGCTAAGTGCCCGAGAAATCGCTGGCGTTCTGGCGCATGAAATTAGCCATATTCATAGTGGCGATTTGGTGGTTATGGGAATGGCCGATTTTTTCACCCGCATCACCCGCACCTTAAGCATGATGGGGTTTATCCTGATCTTGCTCAATGTTCCGTTGGCCGTGAGCGGCGGGGGACATCTTTCGTGGTACGTGTTGGGGGTGTTGATTGCGGCCCCTATGGCCAATTTCGTGTTGCAATTGACCCTGTCTCGGACCCGAGAATACCTTGCCGATGAAGGTGGGGTGGACATATGCGGCGACGCGCAAGCCTTGGCCAGTGCTTTGTACAAATTAGAAGCACAAGAAAAGCAGCGGTGGCTAAAGGTGTTTATGCCCGGACAACCGGGGCATGAGCCGTCGCTGTTGCGTTCGCACCCCAAACTCGAAGATCGAGTGCAGCGTATCTTAAGCCAACACACAAGCCAGCCGCCCTTAAGCGACGATTTGATCGGTGCCGAACACGGATTCCCGCCCGACTGGAACGGAGATTTCTCTTTGCCCGTGAAGTGGTTGATGCGGTGGTGGCGTTAGGTGAGGTATCTAGCTTTCGCCCATTTGTTTGGCGAACATTGCGGTCATGGTGTCCATGCTGTCTAGGTGATCTATGAACCACTGGGGCAGGGCATCGGTGACGTAAGCGCGCACGGTGGCGATATCGCCGGCCTCTAGCTTGGCTTGCATGGCATCCGTTTCGGCGAGCACGCGGGTGTGTTCGCCTTTGTGCATGTCGATGGCAAAAAAGCCGATGCGATCCATCAATTCGTTTTCGCGCTCTAGATGTGCGCGCAGGTGTTCAACGTGTTGGGCAAAGATCTTCGGCAGGTCTTCGTCGCTGCAGGTTTGCAGGGCATTCATGAGTCCGACCGCTTCTTCATGGTCATGGTCTTGAAAGTTAAGACCGCGTTTAAGGCTGTCGTTCCATTCAATCAAGCTCATGATAAGTCTCCATTCCAACGTTCGATTCGATCATGGTCTAGATCCAAAAGGTCAAGGCAACGCCCAACGCTGTGCCGCACCATGTCGTCTATGCTCTGCGGTTTGGCGTAAAAGGCGGGCATGGGCGGGGCAATGATACAGCCAATGTCGGCGGCGCGGCTCATCAAGTCCAAATGGCCCTTGTGTAACGGCGTTTCCCTGACCATCAACACCACCGGGCGGCGTTCTTTTAAGCACACGTCGGCGGCGCGAACGACCAAGTTGTGGGCAAAAGAATTGGCGATCGCCGACAAAGTCTTGATGGAACAGGGCGCGACAATCATCCCCGAAGTTTTAAAAGACCCACTGGCAATGGCGGCCCCGATATCCTTGTTGGTATAGGTTTTGGTTGCCAATTGGCGCACGTCATCCAACGTTAGGCCCGTTTCATGACTGAGCGTTAAGGCCCCGCTTTCTGTGACGACCAAATGAGTGGGAACGTTTAAGTCTTTGAGGGCGTGCAACGTCTCAACGCCAAGTGCGGCACCGCTGGCACCCGTGATGGCGACAATAAGGGGATCAATATTTTTCATCATCGGATCATGGCGTTTCGTTTCTGTTGTGTCTAGGGACCAAACTCATTTAAATGAATTTGGTCCCTAGGGTTATCAAAGTTTGCTAAGGTAATGGCTATGATCAACAAACCTGAAAAATCCAAAAAAGGCTTCAAATCTGCCATGGTTCAACTCATTGTCACCATCGCCGTGTTTTATCTTGTGTTGCTGGCGGGGATGTATTTGATGCAGCGCAACTTCCTGTATCATCCCGACAACTTCACCCCCACACCCGCACAAAGCGGGGTGCCAGACATGAAGCAAATTCAGTTTCAAACGGAAGATGGATTGACGCTGTTTTCTTGGGTTCAGCCGCCGGCCCATTCCGATAAACCGTGGGTCGCCTTGTTTCATGGCAATGCTGGGACTTTGGGGTCGCGGGGCTACAAAGCCAAGGCTTTCTTGGAGGCGGGTTATGGCGTCATGTTGGTTGAATACCGGGGCTATAGCGGCAATCTTGGTAATCCCACCGAAACTGGATTGATGGCAGACGCCCGCGCGGCACTGGCCTACGTGTCTGGGCTTGGGGGGACGGGACAGGGTTTGGTGCTGTATGGAGAATCTTTGGGCACAGGCGTTGCCACCGCTATGGCGGCTGAGCTGGCTGCACTGGGCACACCCGCCACCGCCGTGATCTTGGAAGCCCCGTTTACTTCGACCATTGACGTTGGCAGCATCCACTATCCCTTTTTGCCCGTGAAATATTTGATGAAGGACCGCTATGACAGTTTGGCCCGCATCCAAGACATTGGCGCGCCGCTGTTTGTTGTTCATGGCGATCGCGATTGGACCGTTCCGCAAAAACTGGGTCGTAAATTGTTTGGGGCGGGCCTTGAGCCCAAAACGGCGGTGTGGGTCGAAGGGGCCGGACACAACGAACTGTTCACGCCGGACGTCTTTAAGGCGATGGTGGCATTTTTAGCCCAGCACCAGATGTAGCGACACAAACAAAAGACTGGCGTAACATACGGTTTTATTTGTATAATATTAACCATACCCAGGCTGCGTCGTGCAGAATGTCGAACGTGCATTGGGATTCAAAAATAATAGGATCGGTTATACCTCCAGAATGGGAAGATATAATCGGCGAATAAGTGCGTTCAAGTCCTTGTGTTTTCAAGGGAATTTGAGCGCGGGCTGTTGCGTGTGTCTCAATGTTTTTTTTAAGATTTTATCATCTTGAAAATCAATTTGAGATAAGGCGTGCGAAGGAGTGGTCATGGCTTTGAGCGCCAGACCTGTAAATTTGAATGCGGCACCGAGTGCCCCTTCTGGACGGCTTCCGTCTGGAACGCACGGTCCTGCGTCCATGGTTGGCGGTCCGGTTGAGGCTGTGGATGGCCGGTTTTCGATCCAGTCCAACACCCATTATGGGTTTGAAGGCTATTCCGATTGGACGAAGCATCAATCTCAACAACCCACGAACCATGATCCGCTGACCAACACCTCTAGCCAGTTTGAAACCTTCAGCTCGCTGTTTGTAAACTTGCTCGACAACCAACAGAACGGCACCGCCAACACGGATGTAACATCCGAATCCAAACGCTTAAATCCAAGCTTTGTGGACAAAGCCATTCGCGCTTATGAAGGCACCGCCCTCGTTATCAACGGACCGCCCAAACCCTTGGGCCGCAGTCTCAGCATCTCTATGTAAATCGCTTGGTTGTTTGTCGTTGTGACGAGTGTCACTGATAGGCCTCTTTATATGCGCTATTGTTTAGGCTAAGATTGAAGTTCTATTTTTTCTGAGGAGCCAAGTGTTGTGTTGAGCGGTATTTTATCGAGTGCCATTTCCGGTTTGAATGTGAACAGCCAGCGCACCTCGGCTGCGGCTGATAACATTGCCAACGTCAGCACCGCCAACTACAAACGCACCGAAATTCAAGCCAAGTCCTTATCGGTCGCTCAAACGTCGTCGACGCAATATTCACCAGGTGGCGTTCTGGCAACTTCGCGTCAACTGAGCGATGTTGGACCTGGGGCTGGGGCGCTGAATAATAATGTTGATTTAGGCACTGAATTCGTCAATCTGATCAACGCCGAAACCGCCTACGCGGCCAACTTGAAAGTGGTGCGGGCTGGGGAAGACATGGCTAAGGCGCTGTTGGATGTTAAGGCTTAAGCCCTACATAAAATAGCGCAGGTAGATGTAAACGTTTGCGATGGCAACGCTCAACATCATCATCGGTAAGCCAAATTTCAAAAATTTAAAGAAGCTGATGGGATGTCCGGCGCGTTCGCTGAGTCCCGAAACCATCACGTTGGCCGCCGCTCCGACCAGCGATCCGTTGCCGCCTAAGCAAGCGCCCAACGCCAACGACCACCACACCGGTTCAAGTGCGGCGCCACCGCCAAGCGTTGCCCCCATGCTTTTGACCATGGGAATCATGGTGGCGACAAAGGGGATGTTGTCGACAGCGGCCGATACAATGGCCGATAGCCACAAGGTCGCATAAGCCGTTATGGCGGGGTCGCCATGGGTGAATTCAATCAAAGCTGCACCCAACATATTCAAAAGTCCGGCATGTTCGACCCCCGCGACGATGATAAACAGGCCGACGAAGAACAACAGGGCCGCCCACTCCACTTCCAGCAAGGCCCCGTGCAGCACTTCGGCCTGTTTCTCGCCGTTCATGTTAAAGCTCGCGACCAAAACCAAAGTCGCCGCGCCAAACATGGCGATGGTGCCAGGGGGGATGTGATAGTTCTCGCCAATGATAAAGCCTAAGATAACCAGCACCAACACGCCGAGCGATAGGATTAGCAAGCGTTTGTCGGTGATGCTTTCGGATTCTCGAAAGCGCATGATTCTGGCGCGATCTTCATCCGTAGCCACCAATTCCTTGCCCCACAGAAATTTAAAAATAGGCACCATGATCACGATGATGATCAGCGATACCGGGCCTAAATTATTGAGGAATTGCAGGAAGCTCAGTCCCGTCGCGGACCCAATCAAGATGTTCGGCGGATCGCCAATCAAGGTTGCGGTGCCGCCAATATTAGAAGCCAAGATTTGCGAAATCAAAAATGGATAGGGGGTGACCTTAAGCTTTTCAACAATCAGCAGGGCAATCGGCACCACCAATAAAACCGTAGTCAAGTTGTCTAAAAATGCGGAAAACACAGCCGTGACCAGCGACAACACGATCAAGATGCCCATGGGGTCCGCTTTGACTTTCTTTGCCGACCAAATGGCCACATATTCAAAAACGCCCGAGGTGCGCGTGATGGCGACAATGATCATCATCCCGGTCAACAAGGCGATGGTGTTGAAGTCGACAGCGGCGATGGCTTGGTTTTGAGAAATGACGCCCGTGAGAATCATCAGTCCGGCACCCAGCAATGCGACGACGGTGCGGTTGATCCGTTCACTCAACAACACAACATAAGAGACGATCAGCAACCCCGTGCTCAGCCACAACGGGTCAAGGCCGAAGATGACCGCATGCTCAACCACATTTCCTGCATCGTGTGGACTCATTGCGAATCCTCTTTCTCAAGTTCACGCTTGGCGCGACCGTCGAGTCTCTTTTGTTCAGCGGTTTCGCGACTATGTTCTTCGTCCAAGCCGTACAGCACCGAAAAGAACGAAATCGCGCCGACCAGTTTGTTATTCTCATCGATGACGGGGACCACGTACTGTTTGTCTTTGATCATCATCAGCGCATCAATCAACGGCGTGTCGGGATGGGCGACCTTAACGTGACGGTCAAGCAATTCGCCGATGGGGCGGTCTTGAAGCATCTCTAAGCGTTCGTGCATTTCGGTGGCGGTTTCATTTAAATAGCTGGCGCTTTTGTGAATTTTAAAGCCGCCGAGAAGGCCGCCACTGCCCATGGATGTCAGGCTGCTGGGCAGTAAATACTTCATCAGCCCATCGCCGCTGATCAATCCAGCAAAGGTGCCGTCGCGTTCGGTCACGGGGACCAGACCCATATGCTTTTCAACCATAAACGCGATCACGCTGCTGGCTAACTCATCGGTGTATAAGCAGGTCTTGATCGGTGCCATCACCGTTTTGCAATCCATGACTGGCTCCCTCTTATGCCCCTAGCACTGTAATGGTTTTTAATCACTTTTTCAAAGGTAATTGTAGATACTCTTGCCAAGCCCGGGGGGGTGGCGTTAATCTTCCCGCGCTCTTGGTTTAGGGAAAGTCGTGTTTAGGCAAAAAATAAAAACAAGTGTTCGTGGGTTGTTAGCTTGTTGCGTCATCGCAGCAGGACTTTTGGCCGTGAGCATGAGTTCCGCCAAGGCTCAGTTTTATCAATGCGATCAAAAAATGTATGTCCACCATGACATTGTCATTTTGGGTTTTCCCTGTCCAAAAAATTCCAATGGCGGCGTTTCGACGCAAAAAGGCGTGGATAGAATCATTCAGGCGATTGATCTTTTGGTGGCAAAGTCCCCACGCAGTTTGGCGGTGATTCAGGATTTGAAAAAAACGGGCCCGGTGATGATCATTTACGATCCCACTTATCCGCCCCCCGGCACCAACTTGATGAGCCAGCAATTTGCTTTGTTTCTGCCGTCTTTTGCCGAAACATTTGATCAGAATACAACAGGCAAGCAGTTTACGGTGATTGTCGGGCACGCGGGTATCCAGCGCACGTTAGAAGAACTGGCATCCGTGTTGGTTCATGAGTTGATGGGCCACGGTAAGCAACACCTAGAAGACCGGATCTTAGCCATGCGCGTTCTGGACGTGGAATGTGAAGCTTGGCTGCGCGAGGAAATGGCCTACCAAGATTTAAAGATGGATAAGCTCTCGCGGGAAATGGTCGATTTCCGTCAGCAATTGGAAACGCTCCATTGCAGCGATTTTATCCGCTATATGCGCAAACGCCAACCCGACAAGGTGGCGCTTTGGGATGTGCAAAACCCGGATGTCCCCAAACTGTTGTCCATCTTTGAAGACTACATTATTGCTCAACGTGAAAGAGGCATGATCAGCAGTGCACAAGAGGCCATCTTAAAACAACGCGAAGAGGCCATTCAAAAGGTCGCGCGCAAAGACAAACCAGAAGACCTGTATAAAATTGGCGTGATGTATATGTCAGCCATCGGCCAAACCCCAGATCCGACCTCGGCCGCCATCTGGTATCAAAAAGCAGCGGCCAAAGGTCATGCGGGGGCTGAATTGGCCTTGGCCCAACTGTATGAAGCCGGTAACGGCGTCAAACAAGACTATGCTGAGGCCATAAAGTTATATGTCAGGGCGGCCAAGCAAGGGAACTCCGAAGCCTTTTATGCCTTGGGCGTGATGTTCGAGGCGGGGCTTGGTGTTGCTGTGGACTTTAAAAAAGCAGAGGCTTTGTATGCCAAAGCGAGACCAGGGCTGGATACTCGACCGTTGGTGACTTTTGGCATGATGCACAATGAAGGCACTGGCTTTGCCAAAGACCCCATTAAGGCTCAAGAATATTTCCTAAAAGCCGCACGGCTTGGGGATAAGGCGGGGCAATTTGAAGTCGGGATGTTGCTTAAACAAGGTCACGGCGTGGCTCAAGACAGCACCTTGGCAGCGGCTTGGATTCAAAAATCAGCCGCCCAAGGCTATCTTCCCGCGCAACGCAAGTTGGAACAAAATTAATCCCATAACCACGCCGCACCGCGCACCCCGGAACTGTCGCCATGCACATTTCTGACAAGCTTGGTGTTGACGGTCGGGGAAAATACCCATTCGCCCCACAGTTTGGGGACGTTGTCGTATAAGCGGTCGATCTTCGACAGGCCACCGCCCAGAACAATCACATCTGGGTCCAATATGTTGATGACGCCCGCCAAGGCCCGCGACAAGCGGTGTTCATAACGCCCCAGGGTGGCGTTTGCGGCGGTGTCACCTTGGGCGGCAAGATCAACAATCTGTTCGCCGGGTTGGGTCTGGCCGCTGTGGGCCAAGTGGTCTTTGCTAAGCCCTGGTCCCGATAAAAACGTTTCAATACAGCCGTGGCGACCACAGTAACACGGTGGTCCAGGACGTTCGTCGATGCCGTCTAAGACCTGCGGGGCGGGCAGGGGGTTATGGCCCCATTCCCCCGCAATGGCGTTGTGTCCCGTGAGAACGTGGCCGTTGACAGAGGTGCTACCCCCAACGCCCGTGCCAAGAATGACTCCGAACACCACCGCACAGCCTTGCCCGGCTCCGTCATGGGATTCCGAGGCAACGAAGCAGTTGGCATCATTGGTCAGGCGCACGGGGCGGTCTAGGGCGGTTTTTAAGTCTTGATCTAAGGGTTGGCCGATCAAACACACAGAGTTGGCATTAATCACCAACCCGGTTGCGGACGATAAAGTGCCTGGAATGCCGACGCCTACGGTTGACTTGAATGTGCCCAAACCGGATTCCAGTTGGGTCACGAGGTCTTGAACGGCCCGCACCGTGGCCGCGTAATCGCCTTGGGGAGTGGGGATGCGAACACGCTTAAGTTCCAGGCCATCAGACGCCAGCATGACGGCTTCAATTTTGGTTCCGCCTAAGTCTATGCCAATACGCATGAAGCTCGCCTATGGATCAGTCGCTCAGCTTTCTAAGGTCGTGTTCGTCTTGAAATAATGCTGGACGGAACATGCCCCGGATAAAACGCGCGCTTGGGGACGGCTTGGTATCTTTGGCGGCGCGAAGCGGTAAGGGTTCGGGGACCGGATCAACGGACAGAATATGCGCGTCCGGGAAAAACTGTTGTGCGTTTAAGAAGGCGGCAGACAGTCCCGCAGCCGTGATCATTTCCATGGAAACTTCTTCTGAATCTCCGGCCCGGATCAAGGTCACGGTGAACCGTTTTTCTTGTGACTTGGTGTCGACTTCAGTCAAGCTTCCAAGTGCTGGGCGTTCAAAAGACGTTTTCAAGACAGTGGCCCCCCAGGCCTTAATTGTTAGCGGTATTACGCACGTTTTTTTTCAAATCACCTGCTGTAAACCAATAATTAACTATAATAGATCAAGTGTATTGTCAACGTAGCGAGTACTTGATTTGGTGGGCTATACTATATTGTGTAAGTTCTCAGCAAGTCGTCGCGACAAACACGGCAAGTTGCCTTAAAACACAACATGTAGTGTTGATGAGAATTTCGAGTAACTATGAGTTGACGTTCGAACTTTTGATTTGTGTGTAGGTGTGGGTGCGAATCCCTTTGCCGATCGCCAGAAAAAAAGAACAGCGTTGGGTTGGATATCAAGGGTTTGCTAACTCTTTAGGGCTATAAAGGAGATACCGCTATGGCTACCGAAGCCGATTCGGTCGCGTTAGTGACATCTCAGAATGAGAACCTGTTACGGCAAGAATCTGCCGAAAGCGTTGGAACGGGGCATCTGCCTGTTTTTGAAGCTTTTAATGAGCTTGGGCTTACCGGGCGTGACATTTCTGAGGTTGCGGTTGTGACCGCACCGACAATCAGCAAATGGCGTTCGGGCAAGGTGCGCATTCCTGACGATAGGCTTGTGTTTCTCACCTTGGTTTTGGCCCATCTGCTTGATGATGTTCAGGCCATAAGCGATTTGGAATCCGAATGGAATTCAGATGCTGGGGCTGGAGATTGGGGCGCAGCTCAAGATGCAAGAGTGAAAGCAGCGCGTGGTTATCTGGCGTTGCAAGACGTTTTAAACCGGGATTTACCGGTTGGTGATGTTCGCGACGGGGCGAAACGGTTTCGCACGTGGTGGGCATCTGGAGCCGCAGCACGGCTGCAAGAAAAAAGGTTTCGGGTGGCGTTGGATGGTAGTGCCAAGCGAGATTTAGAATTTTTGAAGGCAAGGGTTAGAAACTCATGACGGCGACGTATGGCATTAGCAAAACCGGCATCGATGCTGCGTTAGAAATAAAAAAGAGCTATCGCTCTGGCAATCCGATCTGTGTGCCGGGGGAGCCGACCAAGATTTTATTGCCGGAACACCTGATCAATACGGATTTGGACTTGGTGCATTTCGATGATCCCTTGCCATTGGCGATGATGGCGACGTTGGATCCGGAATCTCCGATGGCGTTGGCGGCGACAACACGTTTGTCGCCCAAAGCCTGTCACAAAGATCTGATTGCCGGGATGTATGAATTGGTTGGGGAAAAAACCCGCCATCCGTTGGTTGCGCGGTGCGTAGATGTGGTGCGTGAAAACGACTTCAGCCCCAAATCGATCGCCTTTGTGCGCACCCGGACCAGCCAATTTATCGTACAGACGCGCCGACAATATGCAGCGGCTTTGAAGCTTATTTTGCGGGCTTTGTTGGATGGTGATATTGGCGCTGGAGATTTCGTCACGCAGTTTATTCAGTTGACAGAATCGGGCAACTTACAAAGCGATGTACGGCAAAAATTGGTGACTAGTTTGTTGCTTTCCGAAGCCGTGCGCCCAGGCATTAAGTTCTTGATGTTAGAACACTTTGAAAGCTTCCCGTTGCCCACCCGTCAAGGCATTATCCAAGCCGTGGCTCATGCACCGGAAAGCCGTCATATTGACGTTTTGAAAGAAGAGTTACGCTGGATTGTTTCCCACGAACGGCAAAAAAGTGCTGTGCAACGTAGCAAAAGAGAAGGCACGCATTAAGCCTTAAGCTGGTGATAGCTCTGGGGTTTCGCAATACAGATCATAAAGAACCGATATTACGGCGTTGGCTTCTTCACCTTCCAAAGAATAAAAGATGGTCTGAGCCTGGCGACGGGTTTTGACCAAGTTATCGCGGCGCAGACGGGCCAAGTGTTGGGACAGCGCCGATTGGCTTAACCCAATAATTTCTTCCAACTCACTGACGCATTTTTCCCCCGGCGCCAATTGACATAAAATCATCAAACGATGCTGGTTGCTCATGGCTTTCAAAAGCGCAGAGGCGCGAAAAGCATTGTTTTGCATTTTTTCAAGTTGTTCTGAAGGCACGACCTTGGTATTCCCACTGTTAAAGGTGTAGTTTATATAATAATAATCTTATATACCATTTGTCCAAATTGAGCCAAGGTTTTATGCTTAATTCCTGGTATAAAGATTTATAGCGACCTAAAATCGGACAAAAGACGGGCAGGACTTAGACAAGATATGGCCGAAAAAACGGAAATTCCTAAAGATATTCAAAAACTCAGCTTCGAATCCGCCTTGGATGAGTTGGAAAACATCGTTCGCGACCTAGAAGACGGACGCGGCGAGTTGGAAGGGGCGATCAAAGCCTTTGAACGCGGGACGTTGTTGAAACGTCATTGCGAATCCAAACTGGTTGAAGCCGAAGCCCGCATTGAAAAAATCTTGCCCGGTGCCAAAGGCGAGCCGGGCCTTGAAGCGGTGGAGTTTGACTAACGTGGGCAAAACTTTTGACAGCCAAGCGTTCAAGCATCGTCTTGAGGGCGAAGCCGAGCGGGTCAACGAGGCACTTGATACCCTGTTGGAACAAGACACGGGTCCAGAAAAGAAATTGATGGAATCCATGCGGTATGCAGCCCTGTTGGGTGGCAAGCGGGTGCGTCCGTTTTTGACTTTGAATACGGCGGCTATATTTGGTGTTGAGCCGCGCTGTGCGCTTCGTGCGGCGGCGGCGATTGAAATGGTCCATTGTTATTCTTTGATCCATGACGATCTGCCCGCTATGGACGACGACGATTTGCGCCGGGGCCAGCCCACCTGTCACATCAAATATGACGAAGCCACGGCTATTTTGGCGGGCGATGCCTTGCTGACCTATGCATTTGAAGTGGTTGCCGACGACGCCACCCACCAAGACGCCAATGTGCGTGTTGAATTGGTCACGGCCTTGGCTAAGGCCTCGGGGGCAGTGGGCATGGTCGGCGGACAAATGATGGACTTAGTGGCCCATGAACACGACTTCGATATGAATGAAATTGCGCGCTTGCAACGGATGAAAACAGGTGGCTTGATCGACTTTGCCTGCATGTCTGGGGCAATCTTGGGCAAAGCGACCAAAAGTGCCCGCCAACATATTCATGGATTTGCTCATGATTTGGGTCTAGCCTTCCAAATTGCAGACGATTTATTGGATGTTTTGGGCACCGAAGAACAGGTCGGAAAACGTATCGGCAAAGACCAAGACCAAGGCAAAGCGACCTTTGTTTCGCTGATGGGAGTCGACGGTGCACGCGATCAGGCTTTGCGCTTGCGCGATCAAGCCATTGAACATCTTGTAACTTTCGAAGAAAAAGCCGATCCTCTAAGAGATATGGCACATTTCGTCGTAAATCGCGTATCTTAAGGGCTTAAGACAGATCAGCGACAGGGACTAAGACTTGACCGATAAAGACTTCACCACTCGAGAAACGCCGGCTTTGGACCGTGTTCAAAGCACCAAAGACATGCGCGATTTCACCATTGATGAGTTGAAGGTGTTGTGCAGCGATGTGCGCGCGGAAACAGTTCACAACGTTTCGTTCACGGGTGGTCATTTAGGCTCGTCTTTGGGCGTGGTTGAACTCACGGTGGCTTTACATCATGTGTTCGACACCCCCGAAGACCGCATTATTTGGGATGTCGGCCATCAAACGTATCCGCACAAAATTCTGACCGGACGCCGTGACCGCATGAAGACGCTGCGCAAAGGCGGGGGGCTGTCTGGGTTCACCAATCGTTCGGAAAGTGAATACGATCCGTTTGGCACCGGGCACAGCTCAACGTCGATTTCGGCCGGGCTGGGCATGGCCGTGGCGCGTGATTTACAAGGTCAGTCTAACAATGTCGTGGCCGTGATCGGTGATGGTGCCATGAGCGCCGGGATGGTGTTTGAAGCCATGAACCACGCCGGATCTCAACATTCGCGGATGATCATCATCTTGAACGACAATGATATGTCGATCGCCCAACCTGTCGGCGCGATGAGCGCTTATTTGTCGCGCTTGATTTCGTCAAAATCTTTTCGCTCAGCCCGCGATTTCGCCAAGCAACTGACCAAAAAACTCCCCAAAGCCTTAGAAGAAGCCGCCCGGCGGGCCGAAGAATACGCCCGTGGCATGGTTACTGGCGGCACCATGTTTGAAGAAATGGGCATCTATTACGTTGGCCCCATTGATGGCCACAATCTAGACCACCTGTTGCCCGTGTTGAAAAACATTCGCGACGACAAAGGCCATGGCCCGGTGTTGTTGCATGTGGTGACGGAAAAAGGCCACGGTTACGCCCCCGCCGAACAAGCCGACGACAAGTATCACGGGGTTGGGCGGTTTGATGTCGTCACCGGAAAACGCGAAAAATCCAGTGCGGGTGCGCCCACCTATACCCAGGTCTTTTCCGACGAAATGATGCGTTGGGGGGCCGTGGACGACAAGGTTTGCACCGTCACGCCGGCAATGCCCGATGGGTCCGGTCTGACGGACTTTCGCGCGGCCTATCCAGATCGCTTCTTTGACGTTGGCATTGCTGAACAACACGCCGTGACCTTTGCTGCCGGGCTGGCCACCGAAGGTTTGCGCCCGGTGTGCGCGATCTATTCCAGTTTTTTACAGCGCGGCTATGATCAATTGATCCACGATGTCACGTTACAGGGTTTGCCCGTGCGCTTTGCCTTGGACCGGGCGGGATTGGTCGGTGCGGATGGGGCAACCCACCAGGGCGCTTACGATCTTGCCTTTTTGGGCTGTGTGCCGGGATTGATCACCATGGCCCCCGCCGATGAAGTTGAATTTCAAAATATGATCGCGACTTCGATTGCCTATGATGATGGCCCGACCGCGTTGCGGTATCCGCGCGGCGAAGGCTTAGGCCTGGATACATCAGCGGCCCCGAAAATTATGGAAATTGGTAAAGGCCGGGTGGTGAGCGAAGGCACGGCGGTGGCCGTATTGTCCATTGGTACCCGTTTGGCCGCAGCCCAAGATGCCGCCAAATTGCTGGCCGCGCGCGGTTTATCGACCACGGTTGTCGATGCCCGGTTTTTAAAGCCGCTGGACGAAGACTTGATCAAACGCTTGGCTCAAAACCACGAAGTGTTGATCACCGTCGAAGACGGCGGGCAAGGCGGATTTGGCGCTCATGTGCTGCAATTTTTAGCCCACCAAGGCTTGCTGGATGGGGGCCTCAAAGTCCGCACCCTCGCCATTCCCGATCGCTATATTGAACACGACACCCAAGACCAGCAAATGATCCAGTGCGGCCTCACCGCATGTGATATTGCGGCCAGTGCCATGGGCGCGTTGGGCTTGGATACCGCCTCGCTTTCCGAGCCAGCCGTCCGGGCTTAAAGACCATGGACAAACCGAACAAGATGCGCCTCGACCAATTGTTGGTGGAACGGGGATTGGTGGAAAGCCGGACCAAGGCCCAGGCTTTGATTATGGCGGGCAATGTCTATTCAGATACCAAACGCCTTGATAAATCCGGCCAGCAAGTCAAATCCGACATTCCCCTTGAACTCAAAGGCCAAGACCACCCGTGGGTATCGCGCGGCGGGGTGAAGTTGGACAAGGGCTTAACCCACTTTGGCGTTTCGGCCCAGGGCAAGACCTGTCTTGATGTCGGGGCCAGCACCGGGGGCTTTACCGATGTGCTGCTGACCAATGGGGCGGCTAAGGTCTACGCCGTGGACGTGGGGCAAGGCCAACTGGCGTGGAAACTGCGCCAAGACGACCGCGTTCAAGTGTTGGAAAAAACCAACGCCCGGTATTTAACGGCTGAGTTGATCGTTGATCCCATTGATCTGGTGGTGTGTGATGCCAGTTTCATCGGCTTGGAAGTCGTGCTGCCCGCCGCCTTAGACTTAGCCGCCCCCGGTGCGCACCTGATCGCACTGATCAAACCACAATTTGAAGTCGGCAAAGGCCGGGTCGGGAAGGGCGGCGTGGTCCGTGACCCAGACTTGCACACCGAAGTCTGTGACCGTATCGAATCCTGGTTGAATGCCAAGCAAGGCTGGACCGCCCAAGGTCTCACCGAAAGCCCGATCAAAGGACCAGAAGGCAATGTTGAGTTTTTGATCTGTGGCGTGAAGGCGGGGGAGACCTGAAAAGAGAGACTGAGATTATGTCTATGATTTTAAAATTACGCTAAGCTTTGGCGGCTAACGCCAATGCCAACCCGCAAGATGTTCTCGCGGCGTAAACATTTTTACAAGACCAAGGCTTTTACCATTCGCCCGACTGGGGCCTGAGCCAATTTCCCGACCGGGCAATGTTTGACGGCCTTAAAGCCTTTCAAAAATCCAACGGTTTGCGCGTTGATGGCGTGATGAACCCCGGCGGTGAAAGTGAAGCCGCCACCCAACGCCTTCAGGCCCACGCCCTGAATTTGCAAAGCCTGGGGCGCAACGGCGACACCATCCTCGCCCACATTAATCCCGCCGAAGCCCAGTTTCTGAAAGCCAAAGGCAGCGCCGGAACCATCAATCCAAACACCGGACTGCTGGAATTTTTTACCCAAGACAAAAACGCGGACACAAAGAAAGGTAAATACACCTGGCACACGGTAGGCGATGGTAACGTGCGTCCGTCTCATGCGGAACGGAATGGCAAAGTCTTTTCAGGGGACACCCCACCCAAAGGCGGGCACCCAGGTGAAGCCTACAATTGCCAATCCGGAAATCGCTGAGCAAGAGTCTTAAAAAATAGCGTCATGACCGGACTTGATCCGGCTATCCACGTCTTTAACTTATCTTCTGGCTCGTTGAGGCTGGTTTGTTAGACGGTGGGGGTCGAAGCCCCCAAACGTCGATGTCCTATTGTTAATCTAGCCATTGCAGTGTTATCCGAATTAACTGCATAACTATTTGTATGTGTCTTATTGGCATAAGTTTCTCCTCTTGAATTGTAGGTAACGATGTATCTAGAGGAGCGTATCAAATGCTTTACTTACATATTCAAATGACTCGATCGGTATATCGACTCACACACCAAAAAAGAGTATCTTTCCCCACGCGTATATTTGTGAACAGCTTTGGAGATATTTATGCCCAACCAGACTAGTATTATTGAGAGCCTCAATTCGGACGCCCAAGAAAATAAGAAGTCTTTAAAACAGCTCATCGAACTGTATGAAACTGGCGCACTACACACACAGTCAAAAAGCGGAAACGAACCCTGGATTGATACAACAGAGTCAAACCTAGTATCATCTCGAATTGAACTTGAAATGGTGGAGGTGCAACTTGCCAGATATGCCGATTTACTAAAGTAAGCATCCACGGAATGATTATTATATATTTGCATTTTCACAGTTTCAGTCATGTCGCAGAACTCCATGAGTTGCTGTACGTCTGTCATGTTCACTCCCTTGTTATTGATTGATGGCAACTTCGTTCGTCGCCTTTACTACCTTGTTCAGTTTGTCGAATGTCGTATCGTCGTATTCGACCTTGAGAGTTAAGGTGTCTGAGGTTACGCCAAGGTGACGTTTCCACTTAAAGCCAGCCCGGCTGAACGCATCCTCAAATGTTTTCAGCTTGTATTTATCTATGACTACAGCCGCTTTTTTCATGTCTCGTTTCTCCGTTACCAGCCGAAAGACCATAAAGAGAGGTCATAAGGGCATGTTGAAATTCAGCCGTTTTTGTCAGTCGAGCCGTCAATGTCCGGTTTCGCGGAAACCGACGTTTTACACCAATAGGCCATGCACCCTTTCTGCCCTCGGCACCAGGACGAGTCGCGGATATGCGTGGCAAGCCCGCGCAGGGCGGGTTTACGATTCTTCTGCTCTGTGTGCTTGGTGGTTTAAAAAACAACCTGTTCGGTGTCTTTGTGTTTTTTAGCTGATCGCTTCAGCTCAACAACGGGCCTTCGCCCGATGGATGGCAGCACCTTCAATAAACCTGAGTTTTAAGTCCAGCGGCTTTCCAAGCTTCGATGCCTCCGCCTAGGTGGTGGACGGTTTTGTGGCCCGATTGCATGAGCATGTCGGCGGCTTGGGCGGAGCGGCCGCCTAGGTGGCACATGAGGATGATGCGGGTGTTTGAGGGCGCTGGGAATTGATCGCCGTGCAACAGGCCCAGCGGCATCAGAAAGGCGCCGGGGATGCGTTCGTCTTCGTATTCTGCCGGTTCGCGGACGTCGACCAAGATGGCTTCACCGGATTTAAGTTGGGCTTGGACCTCTTCGGCGGTGAGTTCAATGAGCATTCGCGCGTCCTAGTCTTTGGTTTCGGTTTCTGTATCTGCTTTCTCGGCTTCTGTGGCTTTATCCGCTTCGTCGCCTTCAACAGGAAGCCACGGGGCGGTCCAACCGGGAAAGCGCGGCAGCCAGCGCCGTACGTTGGCCTTGTACAGCACATAGTCATCGCCAAAGCGTTTTTCCAGGGCGGGTTCTTCAACAAAGATGAACAACAGCGTATAGACCACGATCAAGATTGCCAGCCAGATGGCAATGGGCAGCGAGGTAAACAACAGCGCCTGGGCTGTCAAAATCAACAGAACACCGATGTTCATAGGATTACGAACGTAACGATAGGGGCCTGTGACCATCAACTTGGTCGGTGGACACCAAGGGGCGGGAGAGCCTTCGCCTTCGATAAAAAACAATGTTACGCAATAGCCTGCGATGCCAAAGCCAATGGGAATGAGCGGTTTTGCCAACCAAAACCCCAAATATAAATCGCCTCGAATTTCAATGCCAAAGTGCCAAATGAGCAGCAGCGGCACAACGATCAAAATCTGTACGGGAAATAAGAAAAACGCGAGAACAAGGTGTAAGGCGCGTGTTTGCATGGGGCTTCGGACCTTTATATCTTAAGCGTTCGACTGCACAAATTGATACATCGCGATGGCGGCAGCGTTGGAAAGGTTGAGGCTTTCTACCGACTCTGTAATGGGGATTTTGACCAACAGATCACAGGTTTCGCGGGTCAGACGGCGCAAACCCGCACCTTCGGCTCCCAACACGATGACATTGCGCCCGGCTAAGGTTTTGGGCGTTAGTAAATCGGTGGCATGGCCGTCAAATCCGACGGTCCAAAATTCTTCCTGTTTTAACTGATCTAGGGTTCGTGCCAAGTTGGTGACGCGAACCAAGGGGAGGCGTTCAATCGCCCCCGATGCGGCCTTGGCCATGGCCCCAGTGATTTCTGGTGCATGTTTGTCTTGAACGATGACCGCCAACGCGCCAAAGGCAGCGGCGGTGCGCATCACGGAACCAATGTTGCGGGGGTCGGTGGCTTGGTCCAAAACCAAGACACAAGCACTGTTTTTACCATCGGCCAATTGAAACACGTCTTCGATGACCGGGTGCGGCAACGGCGTGGCGTCAACACAAATGCCTTGATGAACGGCGTCACGGGGCAACAGAGCATCCAATTCGCGGCGGTCGCGGCATTCGATGTGGGGGCGTAAGGCTTGGGGATGGGATTCTAAAATAGCATCGGCGGCTTCGCACACGGCGGCTTCGATGGTATCTACATTTTGCGTGGCGATGACCACACGGCGCACTTGGCGCGCGGGGTTCGCAATTGCTGCCAAACACGCATGGAGGCCGTACAGCCAATAGTGCTGGGCCTTGCCGCCTGTGCGAGAAGGGCCGATGTCGGGGCCGTCAGCATCCGCTTTCGCGCCGCCTCGGTGTTGTTTTCTACGCTTTGCCATAGGGGCCTTTTAGCACTTGAGAGCATGGACGCAACAAAGATTTCTCAGCAACGGCCATTCGGGTGTTGACATGCCCTGTCAAATGTTCATATTGCCCCCGTCCAGCACACCCTGAATGGGGTGCGCTTTCCGGTTTGTTTGACCAGGATATGGAGGGATGCCCGAGCGGCTAAAGGGGACGGGTTGTAAACCCGTTGGCTCACGCCTACGTTGGTTCAAATCCAACTCCCTCCACCATCCTACGAACAGCCTTTGTGTACGTGGTTTTGCGTTCACGATGGGACAGCTTATAAGACCCGGAACCCATTGGGTTCGGAGTTGGAGCTTGCGGGTGTAGCTCAATGGTAGAGCAGCAGCCTTCCAAGCTGACGACGGGAGTTCGATTCTCCTCACCCGCTCCAGCCCCGGTGAATGATGTGGGTATATTTGTTTTGTGCTTTTTAATACCGCGCTTAATCGCAAGCCTGTAAGGAACGACGGAAATGGCTAAAGAAAAATTTGAACGTACGAAACCGCATTGCAACATTGGTACAATTGGCCACGTTGATCACGGTAAAACGACACTGACTGCTGCGATCACCAAAGTTTTGGCTGAAACCGGCGGCGC
>Ga0316202_10001328_pt1 | contig 19637 bp, 29 predicted proteins | sample 3monrhotite_MG_FD_204934 | JGI IMG/M metagenome (GOLD analysis project Ga0316202, IMG submission 204934) | Microbial mat bacterial communities from mineral coupon in-situ incubated in ocean water Damariscotta River, Maine, United States -... | ecosystem: Environmental > Aquatic > Marine >... | reverse complement strand
GAAGACACCATTAGGGTCGCTGAACCCAAGGCCCTCTGCTAAATTCTGTGCGCCTGTAGTAGTGGGTCTGCCTGGCAAACTCCCCATAATTACTGCGTCTTGTTTAGTATCTGCGTCCCTAAAGAAACCAACCACCCACGAGCCTTCAACAAGGCCAAGGGGAGTTTGCCCAATGCCAGAAGTGCCACTGGCAGTAATTGGCAACATTGGATGTGCCCAAGGTAAATCTGTAGTAGGTAAGGCCTCTTTGTCTTCCGTGTGATAACCTAAACAACGAACACGAATACGGCCCAATTTAAGCGGGTCTTTTCTATCCTCAACGACACCTGTAAACCAGATGAAGCCATCTCTGCCCATAAAATCTGTAGTACTCATTTATTTTTTCCCATAAATGACCGTATTTAAAGCGGTCACCTGCTTATATTTATCCGTATTTAAATGAATTGCGTAGGCGCCGCGGTGCGAAGCACTTACTAGAGGCCTATCGTTGATACCTCTTATATTCATTGATCTTTTTGTGTATATTTCTTTCATATTGTTCAAATTGTCTTTGGTCCTTTGTAAGTTTGTAATAGTTCGTTCTTACATTGTTTGTAGGTCTATTCTATTCATGTCCTCTCATGTGGCCATACCCTCTAGCAAAAATTTTTCTACTTCGCAATAAGCGTTGAGGATGCTCAATGTTTTGTTCATTAAAAGAATCCCTTAAAGAAACTCTTAGCACTAGATAAGTTCTTTTTAAACGCAACCATTGAGGATTGTACAAAACTATTGATATTACCTTGCATACTACCTCTCATTGATGGTGGTATGTTGTTTACATTAGATAGATTGATACCACCTAGTGCTAACTTGGCTTTTTCTGCGATTTTCTCTACTACGGTCTTTCTTTGTAGTATTGTGCTGTTAATCTTTGCAAGGTGTTCGTTCATCAAAACTCTGTTGGAAGTACTGTTTAGGACGTTATTAACCGCCTTATTAGCGGCATCCTTGATATTCATGTCTGTACTATTCAAATCTACGCCTAACTTCTTAGCAATGTCATTTACGTTACTAATCTGTGGTGACGGTATTTTGCCGTCTAATTTGTTCTTAATAGGCGTTAATGTTGATATATCTACGCCTGACCCGATTACATCTATAGGTTGTGATCTAAAGTGAGCACCTGCTTTAAATGTATCAGCGTTCGGTAAATCATTAGCAAATACGTTTCTAACCACAGTCATGGCTGTAGTGTGTTTCTGATCTATCATATCAATTTGATGGTGTAATTTAGATATTAGATAACGACCTGTAAGAAATGGGTCTATTACGTCTTCTCTCATAACCTTATTGTCTGTTGTCATATCTGCAGCGTTATATGATGGCACTTCACACCATACTAGGTCACCTACATTGTATGTAAAGTTACCTGGTACGTCTATATTCATTGAGAAGTAATCCCTTGTTGCTTCTGATAAATTTTGTTTACCTGTCATTCTAGGATCTGAATCTGTACCCTCACTATTAAAAATGTGATTTGATCTAGTAGCAGGTACAACAAATACACGAGCAAAATAATCATCCATATACTTACGATTGTCAGCACTTGACGCCTTGGTCAGTTTACTAGCATGTAGTCTATTGATCTGGTGTTTATTTGTTGAACCATATGATTTGTCATCTACTGTATAGTCATCATCAAATTCAGCAGGACCAGGTGGCATGATACCTTGATATACTGCACCAGCACCTGTCGGTGCGTCTATGTGTAATGCCTGTTCATAGTAGTTTGTGTATGTCAATTTACTCTTTACAAATTTCTTATCTATTAGGTCATGTGCATAGGTCACACTACCGAACATGCCTCGTCTTGTATTTCTTAATGTGTTATATGAGTCGTTAAATGAAAATGAATATGGTTTAGTTATAGGCGACTCTGACTCTACGTCTGGTGTACTAAAGTTAGGATTAAACGCTGACAATAGGTCTATAAAGGCAACAAATGGTCTGTTACGTGATGTGTCACCACTCTCTCTATACAATGACTCTAAACATCTAAAATGAAAACCTCTATTGTTTTCATAGAACATATAATCAGGTGTTTTGTAATTGACTGGCTCTGACATAAACGTCATGTGCCTTACACCTTCAGCAGGCCTGCAATTAGGAAACGTGTATTTGTACACGCCTTTTGTAGGGTCAATGAATAGGTCTTTTTTAGAGTTGAGCAAGGATTTGTCTGATTTGACCATCTTGTCAACCATTTCTGCATATGATCCTGTTAATGATTTTGATACACGTATTCGCTCATTTCGTATTGATTCGATTGATGTAAAGAATAAGGCAACAGCCTGTGAGTTTTGTGTTGATCTTACTGATCGTTTTTCATATACTTGAAATCTGTGGTTTGTAGCGTTCATTTCTTCATCACCACCTGCGTCTATAGGTGTTCTAAATTTAAACTCTAAAAACTCGTTACCTATGATAGGTAACTTATTAACTGCACCTACGCTGTCTATGAACATGAGGTTGCCTGATAAAAATGCTGAATCTAAATCTTGGTAGACGTTGACTACGGCTGTCATACCTGATATTTCTAACTGCGAACCACCGTAACTGTAAAGTATTATCTCACCTGCTCTAAAATCGCCAGGGAATCTGTTGTTCAGGTCATCATATTTGGGAGCTGCCTTATCGGCCATCTTATCCTCCTATCAAGGTTTTAAATTCTTGTGTAATCAGTTCTAAAAATTCTGGTTTGATTAGTTTGATCCTTGCCTTCTTATTTTGTATTCGTAATTCATACTCGTAATTAGAAACAGACGTAGCACCTGACACGGTGCTGTTTACTTCTATCATATGTGAGTCGTCAAATGAAGATGTTGAACCAGAAGACTGAGCAACTTCGTAATGATGTATGCCATTAGGTGCATTGTACTTGTCATTTATATATTGCTCAAACTGTGCTTGAGGTAAAGGCCAATCATAAAATCTATCTTTGACTTTGTTGAATAATAATATTATCCAGTAATATCGTTGATCGCCATAAAACTGCTCTGATACTGACTCTGGTGTGTCTTCACCACCTATGTCATATAGATCAAATAGAGCAGCCGTTTCACTTAATCCTTCTTTAATCTGTACACGTCTTAATAGGTTTGTGACTAACTTGTAATCACCTTTGCCTACTGCGTCATAGTAAATTTTAGGAAAGTTCTCAAAATATGATGGCATTATCTAGCCCCCTTTGTTTCAGCAGCTGACGGTGCGTTGCTTGCTGACAATCTTAATTCGTTGTAACGTTTTCTTTCCATTAGTTCTAGTTCTCTAAAACTTAATGTTGCGTCTATTGACACAGGATCACCACTAGGGTGTGTACTAAATTTGTCTGAGCCATAATCTATATCAACACCTGTACAAGCACACAATCCTATTTGATCTATGTATGGGTTGATTGCTGTACCTTTCATAAATCTAATTACAAATTCATGTGGCACCTTGTAGGCTGCAATACTACTACCGTCACCGTATCTTTCAGGCAACATAGCGTCTTTGATAGCATGTAATATCTTATTAACCACATCTGATTCTTCTTTACTACGTGGTGTAAATTTAAATGTAAAACTAAAATTTCTGTAATCTATGCCATTGAATATCATCTCTTGCATGGCTGCTGGGGCAATACCTGTTCTACGTTGCAATGCAGCCTGTGTACCTGACAATAGACCACCAGAGGCAAATGCACCTACACCTGATACAGCCTTACCTAATTGTGCTGTAATTGATCCTAAATCTGACCCAAAGAATTTACCACTATTAACTGCGTCTTTTAGTTTTGCCATTGCACCTGTTATCATACCAACCTCTTCAGCACCATAGTCTGCCTGCATATTGAATTTTAATGTTTGTGGCATGTATATTGCAATTGTATTTTTTATATTTCTAGCAGAACCTTTACCTGTAGGTATACCGAATCCTATGTTAGAAGAACCTTCACCAAAAAATCTATTTGCATTGTACACGACCTTGTTAAGGTTATCTGCTCTTTTTGTTAAGTATTGATTACCTACACTTCTATTATTACCTGCACCACCTTCTTCAGCTACACGTTCTATAATATCAAATAACATGTAATGCTCTTGGTCTTCATGGTTTATAGGGTACACAAAAAAGTTATTGCTCATTGAGTGTCTTGTTGATGTGTAATCTGCATTACCAGGGTTATAATTGATAACACCTGCTTTACTTGCTATCGTTCTAAATGATGGTATATTACGACCTTGTAAAACGTTGCCTTTGTTCTTCAGGCCGTTGATAAGTGTTGTTAGTGCTTTAAATGCTTTCATATTAATATTTATTAAGGTATCATCACAGATTGATCTTTAACTGTACTATCTGGATTTGTTGTTCCTATGTTTGTTGAACCGTATTCTGTTTTATTTGTTGTATTAGATGAGCTGTTATTAATGTTGTTAATTGTAGTACCAGCCTGACCATTACCTATTGTTAATTTCTCTATTTTATCTGCCTTTAATTCTTCTACCTTGTCAAGCGTCTTTTGATCGTTCTTTACAAGACCCAAATCATTATGTTGATCAGCAATTGATGGTGAGTCACTATCGCCTGCAAGAAACTTAGCAGTCTTTTTCTTATCTACTAATCCTAATGTTAAACCTGATAAGAACCCAGCAAAACCTGATGACGCTTTATCTCTAAATGTTAGTTCTTCACCTTCTTCTTTGTCAAGTAAATCACCTGCTTCTGCAACACCTTTAGCAGCGTCAAACATGCCCATAACAGCAGCAAGAGGTAAGAATACACGTCCTGCAACTCTAGCAGCACCACCTGCCACTTTACCTGCTACCTTGACACCTTTTTTAAGATTGTTTTTAACAAGTGAACCTGTTTTTGTTTTAGTCTTTAAATCTTTTTTATCTGCACCTGTGCTTGTTACTGGTGTAGTGCCTGAACCAGTACCAAGTACCTTTGGTTTTGCACCCACAGGTCCTTTAGGTGTTTTTGGTGCTAGACCTAACATACTTCTTACTGAGCCTGCAAGTGTACTACCTAGTCCTGTGATTGCACCTGTAATTGTACCACGTAATGTTGATAAGGCTGCAAGTGGTAACAAGGCATTACCTATGCCCTCAAAGAAACCTTTATCGTCTTCTTTTTTACCGCCTAATAGTTCGTTTGTAAGTTTTGATTCTTCGTAAATCTTTTCTAATAAACCTGATGATGTATCAAATTGTTTATCTGATTCTCTTTCTTGTTCAGTTGCCTCTTCACTATCTGCAAGACCACTATCGGCAGTATCAGGCATAAGATCCATACCTAACGACCCAGCAGTAGCGTCTTTTGCTATATCTTTTCTACCACCTTTTGTACCTGCAGCTGTTGATATGCTATCGCCTTGTTTTAAAGAACCTTTTGTTTCTTTTCTACGCAATTGTCTTTTAGCAGATATACCTCTTTGCTCTGCTCTTTCTTCAGACTCAATTGCTCTTTCTATTCTTTTGCCTATAATAGGAACATTTGTAAGACCTATACGTTTAGCAAGTTTAAGTGGTTTTAATTCTTTCTTAAAATCTCTAAATGATAATGATAATTTAGTTGATAACCCTAATACTTTTTTTAATTCAGCATTCGTTTTACCTACAGTTTCTTGGATATATGCAAGTTCTTCCTCTGAAATAATACCTTTCTTAAATAGACCTTCATACTCTTTGATTGTTTTTTCTGTAGTTTGTTGTTGAGTTTTTGCGTCATCAAAATCCATACCTTTCAAAGAGTCAAGTTCAACAACAGAATAGTCTATAACAAAGTTGATTATCTCTTGTCGTATTTCTGCGTCATTCAACTTTGCCTGACTCGTGTAACCAGCAGACCTCTCTAATTGAGATTGGTACTCTTGTAACGAGTCAGATATAGCAAACTTAGGATCAGATTCATCTTCTTTTTGTCTTTTTAGAATCGATTTAAAGTTCTCTGCTGAAGCCTTTTTAAAGACCTTGGATTCGACTTGTGCTGCCATTATTCTTTATTCTTTACTTTTGATGGTTTACCGTTTACATATATTGCAAACCAACCTGCACCAGCCCCAACGACTACTGACACTAACCCTGCCTGTGCGTTGTTAGGATTCTCTAGTGCCATAAACCAATTGATTACATCTAAAAATGCCCAACCATAAGCAAGCATTAATAGTCTTGGTACTAGTCTCCAGTTAGACATCAATTCAGGTATCTCTACCTCAATAAAATGCCATAATGATTTGCATCCGTATTTAAAACCTAACCAACCTGTAGTTAACATATTTTTTAAAAAGTTCATATTATCTCCCTCTTTGTTTTTCTCTTATCTTCTCGTTTTCTTCTCGTATATGTTGTAACAATAAGTCAACATATATTTCCCTCTCCCATGGTAACATTCCTTCAAGGTCACCTAATGAGTATTTATGGTATTGCATTAAAGCAAAGTTTGTCCTATAAAAACTCTCTAGGCTTTCATGTAAGAGGGTAACTGAAAAAAATCAGAAGCCCCTTGTAATAATAACTCATGCTCTACACCTGATTTAGGGTTCTTGTATTTTATTTTGTGACTTATGATAGGCAACGTTTCAAAAAAATCTTTTAGTTTTTTGAATTGTGGCATAGTCAAGTTGTCAACAAACTGCTCAAGTTCTTTTGCTTCAAGGTCTGAAGTTTCAAACACTTCATCACCGTTGTAAATCTGAGCAATACAATCCCTCATTAAATTAACTGTAAGGTCAATAATAGTCTTCTTATCCGACACTTCAATTATAGTAGGCACTTTCATTATCACACCGTAATCTTTTGAAAAAGGTATATGCGTGTCCACCTTTTTACTAAAGTCTGGTTTTACACTCTCAATATTAAAATCATAATCTACAACCTGTGTTTCATCATCTGGACATTTTAGTTTAAGTTGTACAGTTTCACCTATTGACTTTGATCTTATGTTTAACCATAACCATTCAAAATCATAAACTGGTAACTTTGTAACGTCAATACCATCTGTCAATACACAAGTTTGAACAGTTTTGATTAGTGTATTAACCATCTCCTGTTCTACATTGTTCTCTACAGACATCAATAAAATCTTTTCTTCTTTTACTAAAAATGGTCTGTACTTTACCTTCACACCGTTTGACAATATTAAGTCATGCTCAGGCGTCTTCATAAAATTAAGCATTATTTACTCCTTTAATATAATATATCACGTATGATTTTAGGGTCTGGCAGACCTTTCGGGAACACACGCCCTCCCGTTACTCGCCCAATAGGCAAATTTCTTCTTAACTTTTCATAGACTTGTCTACCTGCTCTACCTATCTCGTTACCTATACCAAATGGTAAGTTATCTAAAAAGTTAGTTTGTAGTGCTGTAGTATTTGATCTATATTCTTCTCTATTTTTTTTGTTTCTTCTATTCTCTACATCCATACCTTGTCTTAAATAGTTCCATGCTGATGTAGCATAATTTCTATATGTAAATGTTACACTTGTTTTTACTATTTGATTTTGAGCGTCATATGACAATGGTGTAGAAGCAATAGTTTTAGGCCATACTTCGTACATCTGTACCTGATATGATGTGAAACCAGATGAGTCACCTAAACTCTTACGTATTGTTTCCCTATCTTTTACTGCGTCACCTGATGGCTCAAAGTTAGCAAGGGCTGCTGTAAATGATTTATGTAATGGTGTAATCGTAATCATACATGGTGTAGCATAGTCATCATAATAACCTACATTGTGAGTTATAGGGTCTACGATAGAGTTTTGCCATGCCTCAAAATATAATCGTTCATCATAGTTGACACTTGTATAAAATTCTAATGTGACCTCTTCAAAGCTAACGTTCTTCGCTATCGCTCTTTTAGGACCATAATATGTTTCGTTTACATCATCTGTAATTGTTTTACCTGGTAATGATACGTTAGAACAGAATAGATCCATTCTTAATTGTAAATTCTCTTTTATTGCACCTGCTAATCTAGCACTCTTTGCCATTCTAGCAGCAGCCTTCTTACCACCTGTAGGGTCAGCATAAACGTAATCACGTGGTAATGCTTTACTTTGTGGTCCATCAATCGTACATAGAAACTGCGTAGGTCTAGCCAACCCACCAGCACTTGTTAGACCTGATCTAAATTGATTGAATACAGAATTGTAATTAGATGATACGTTGTTGTATGAGAATCTTTTATTTGTTTCTGCTGTATTGAATTGTGGTTTACTAGGTGGTATACCTAATCGTATATCCATGTCACCTATTCTTTTACCTATACTAATTAATGACATTAAATAAATCTCCTACTATCTGCATAGACTTGTCCTACAGACGCCTTTTTAAATCTTTGTACAGGTAGATAAATTGCTGTTGCAGCCTCGTCAGCATTTATTCTTAAAAAACCTGTCTGTACATATGCGTACAAATATTTCTTTATTGTTGGTTTTACTATTTTAACATTCTTTACATCATCATAGGCAACTTCAAATCTCGTATTCTTATCAAATCTTCTATCAGACGCTGTTGCCTGCATACGTTCTAATAGTTTAAATCTCAATAGAGGTGGCAAATAGTGAAAGTTCATACCCATAAACCCACCTGATATTGGTTCTAATGGCAACACTAATGGGAACACGTCATAATAAGGTAGAGTTTTTCTTAATTTAGGATTATACCCAAACAAATTCAATCTACCTACGCTAGGACGACCATTTAGTTTGTTTTGTCTAAACAATTGTTTAGCAGTTGTGCCACTTGCTATTTTATTTACTTGCGTTCTATACCAAGTAGCAGATTTTTGAGCGTCTCCTGCTCTTTGTTTGATTGTGTCAAATACACTTGCCATACTACTATTTATGTTGATAATAAATAGATTCTATGAAGAAGTTGAAGAATCCAGATAAACGCCCTTATTCAGGTATATACAAACCACTCAACCCACAGAAATATAAAGGCAATGTAAACAATATTATTTATAGGTCTAGTTGGGAGAAACGTTTTATGATTTATTGTGATAAAACTAGGGCTGTAATGGAATGGGGTAGTGAAGAAATAGCAATTTACTATCGTTCAGTTGACAATAGGCCACATAGATACTATCCTGATTTTTATATGAAAGTTAGACAATCAGACGGCACATTCAAAAAGTTTGTTGTAGAGATTAAACCTAAAGCACAAACACGCAAACCTAAAAAACCTTTACGTGAAACCCGTACTTATAAAAATGCGTTGATTACTTATGAGAGAAATAGAAGAAAGTGGTCTACGGCGTATGCTTGGTGTATTAAACGAAACATGAAATTTCTGATACTAACCGAAGACCACTTAAAAACCTTTTAAGTATTATTCTTCACTTAAATGGTTCATTTCATACCAAGTCAAGTTAACATTCTCATTCTTAGCAAGTTTTTTCCAAGTTGGGAAATATTGTTCCCATTTTGATTTAAACTTGTTATAATGTGTCATACTTGGATGATATAAAACTATTTTAATATTTTCTAATCTTACTTGACCATTATATATTTCATGTAAAACTTTTGTCATAGGATCACCTATTGAAGCCTTACCAGTTGACATTATCTTTACTAAAGTGTTTGGTTCTTCTAACTCTTTCACTCTATCTTTGATAAGTTGTTTTTGTTCATCTGTAGAATAATCAATAAAGTTTTGTGGTCTAGTTTTTAACTCTTCCCACTTCTTATATTCTGTACCAACTCTTTGTTTTATTCTCTCTTTTTGTTTATTAGTCCAGTTCTCATTATTTAAGTAAGAATTTAAAGACGTTGTACTCTTATTAGTTTTTTTATAAATCTCTAAACCAGTTTTAACAGCGTCATCTTCATTTGTTTCAAGTATTGTTTTCTTATCTTTAGGATTTAAATACTGACCCAATATTCTGATCTCTAAATCTGACCAGTTCTCATGTACACTTTTTGGAATGTATAACATTCTAACTTTAAAACCAACTTTTGATTTAAGAGTAGCATTCCATGTATGATTACCACCAATAACTAAATTTACAGGTCTACCATTGTGTATTCTATTTTCTAAAACTACAACAAGTAATTTTTGTCCTGTTATTTCTTCAAGTCTATCTAGGTTACCATAATGTTCATCTATTTTATCTGCAAGATTATTTAAATGTTCACCATTTATTTTAGTACCTCTTATTTGAAAGAATACTAAATCGTTGTATATACTTGTAGGGATTAGTTTTCTTTTATTATTAGACTCAACCTCATTAGTTAAATCTATATCAACAGGATTAACGCCACTAACTGAATTGTGTTTTACAATATCATCAGCAACTTTTTTCATAATCTTATCGTTGACGATTTCTTTATTCACAGCGATACCATTACTCCTATTATAACTTTTCGGGTTAGTGGCAGCATTGTTCTCTTTTAAGATATTGTTTTCCCAAGTCTGTAAATGTTCAAAACTATCATCAATATATTCAATAGTTCTCTCAACTTCGCCTTTTTGTATCGCTGATAGTAATTCTGTATTTTTTGAAGACGTAATATACGTTTCGGGATTTTGTTCTGCCCCAGCAATACCGTAATACCATTTACCGTTTATAGTATTGGTCAACTTGTATCCCCAAGGTTTGTTTTCTGTGTATTTTTCTATGTTTATTGTTTTCATGTTTTCTCCTTTTGTTTAATACACCTTCAGTATATCAGAAAACATCGCTTTTGTCAAGCATAAAAATGGTATGTAAAATAAGAACAAAACGTGAACATTTAGTAGGGTGGCCCGAAGGCCACCCCTATTTGAGAAAGTGAGAGAGATAGATTATGAATCGTCTTCAGCTAGTTTACTAAAGTACGAAAGGTCATCGCTTCCGTTAGACGATTCAACTTCCTCTACTGAATTGTTAGAAGACGTTGGTACGTCATTACTGACAGGTGGGAGGTCAATATCTTCTACAGACTCAGTACTTCTTTGTCCAGTAAGTGTCTTATTCAGTTTCTCTTTGAGTTCATCATAAGATTTAAAATTACTAGGATCAACGAAGGCCTTTAGAGCATGTTGAGATTTCCATATCTTGTCAATCTCATCATCAGTAGGTTTTACTTTACTTGGTTGCTCAAATTCAGATTTATCATAATTCCAATAACCATCAACTTTTCTGATTTTTAGTTTAAAGTTTGCACCTTCCCAAAAATCAAATGGGTTAACAGCCTTTTCATCTTCAAACGCTGGGTTCATTGCTTCTGTAATCTTATCAAATATCTTTTTACCAAATTTGAATAAAAATACTTTACCTTCGTTTTCAGGATGTTTTGGATCAGATACTACTAGAATATTTGAATAGTAAGATAACTTTCTTTTTCTTTTTCTAGCAATTTCTTTATCGGCTTCTATGCCAGTATTCCATAGTCTAGTATTTTCTTCAGACACAGGATCTTTTTTGTTTAGTGTAGTTAAAGAGTTTTCAATATACCATTGACCACCTGGTCCTTGAAACGCATGATTCCAGACTCTTTGCCATGGCATATCTTCACCTTCAATTGCTGGTAAAAATCTTAGCACGGCATAACCATTACCTGATTTATCAAGTTCGGGTTTCCATAACCTATCGTCTTGGTACTTGTTTTTCTTTTCGGGTTGTTCGATTGTGTTTTCTAACTGTTTAGTTAGTGTATCAAAGTTTGACTTTGACTTCTTTAGGGCTTCTAATGCACTTGACATTGTATTTTCTCCTTGTATATATTGTTGTACGTATTTGTATTAATGTAAGTATTACTATTATTTATACTGGCAACATACTCAACCATTATAATATTGTATCACCATTTACTGATATTGTCAAGCAGCTGTGCTTGAGTAATATATGTTAAATTCTTCTCGTTTCCTAGTAGTTTTTGATTAGTTGTATTGTCATCATCTGCCTTGTTTACCTTATAAAATGACACTTTAGGGTTGTCTTTCAATACTCGTAACCACTCTGCTTCCCATACGCCTGTAGGACTAGGTTCATAATGTGCTGATGAGTAGTTTTTAGTGCCTTTGTAAATGTTATTGAACATTTTTGTATCCGATCTCAAATCCATACCTATCATATACACTTCGTCTATTGTATCATACTTGCAAGCAATATAACCTGCTGTTGCACCAGCATGATATCCTGGGTCTTCCCATTCTTGTGTCTTATCGCCGTCTGTGATCCAAGACACATAAATGTGGGTATTGTCAATATCTTTCTTATACTTCGTACCGTCTTCTTTTCTTATTGTTGCGTTGCCTTTGATTGTATGGGCATTCATAACATAGTAATTAGTTGGGCCTTTGTTCGTTATAAAACTATCTGCCTTGTCTTTGTCTTGTGTATGTAACATGCCTAGCACCATTGTATCATACATGAAGTTAGGACATTTAGTCCACTCTCTAAAGTAACAAGGTATCTTATGTGCAACACCCTTGTGATATATTTCGTGTGTCATTGTGCTGTCAACAGCAATCAATACATCTGGTAAAGGATTATCTCTATAGTAAGCATTACAACCATATATCTTACCATGCTTTTTTAATGTTGTCAAGTCAAAGTCCTTACGTGACTCGCCATTGCCTATAATAAATGCTCTTCTAATTGGTTCAATTGTCATGGTCTTCTCTTTCTAAAATATCTTCGCCATAATGCTGATCTAGTCATTGACACTACTGTAAATATCAATGCGATACCCATACTATCAAATATACTAGGGTGTAAATCAAACAATGGAAATATAAACATCTGTATTAGTATGGCCAATATAAAACCACTACCTACATCTATTACACTTTCAAATACATCGCTCATTTGTTTTTATTTTTTGTTATATGTTCGTAATCTACATATTGAGAACACCACTCGTAAAAACTATCATTATTATCAGGCCAACATGCAGCAAAGACTCTGTCCTTACGTTGTGATCTGTATTCTTCTCTTACTTCTTGCTCTGTTAGTTTACGTTCTTCCATCCAACTCCTTCAAATTGTTTTCTTTCCATTCTTTAGTTGTTTCAGGCCTACCCCATTTATCTATTTCATCTGGTGTTCTACTACAACCCATGCAATAACCACTATCTTGGTCAATCGTACATATGTTTATGCACGGCGTAGGTACATAGTCATCACTCACACAAACACCTCTTTCATTATAAACTTACATTTAGTAAGGTTAAACTTAATAAAAGGTGATAATTTCTTTATTTTAAACGATTTTTCAGGCCAGATAACTGTTTCAGCAATCTCTTTGTCCCATCTTTTGACAAATGATAAAACTTTATCCAAGATGATGATTGTTTGTACTGATATTTTTTCAGATAGAAGTAGTCGTAGCAATCGTGGATGTTGCCCACTATGTACACGAAACAAATCATCAAACCGAATCCTATTATCATTAATGACATTAGAAAGTAATACACAATCCCCTCTAAAATTGTACGTAAAAGATTGATTATATTTTTTCCACTTGTTATAAGTTGTTTCTCCATCTGCTCTAACTAGATTACCTATCCATGTTTTTGAATTGTGAAAGAAATTAGATACAAAATAGTCTAGCATTTCTTCCTTTGTATATTTAGTTGTAAGTTTATGAAAAAAGAACCTATCATTACGTTTTAAAAATGTGTTAAATGTTGAATTAACTTTGGCATTGTGCCTGTAAAAATCATAACTATCGGAAGTGAAGTGTAGTTTAATAGCCAAATATAATGTATAAGCTTCATAACTGTTCATATAGGTAAAACTGCGGTACTTGATTTTTCAACCATGTTCAGTTTTTGTGCTTCTTCTTTTATTTTTTCTTTAAGTGGTTTGTTTATAAGTGAACCAACAGATGATAAATCAATATCGTGTTCTTCACAATATTTTATAACTGCATCCATATAAGGTATTTTTTGTTTCTTAACCATATCTTCTATGATTAAGCCAAACTTTTTACTATTCATTAAATTCATACATTTATTATATCACTTGTGAATGATTTTGTCAAGCCTGTTTCTGTTACTCGGTACAGGCAAACCGTTAACTGTTTTATGCAGCCATCGCTAAATTGTTAGCATTTATGAGATGACTTTACGTTGTCAGCGACTAAACTCCAGTAAGTTTTAACTGTGAATCGATCCTAGTTCCACCCCTTAAATTTCATTGTTTAAATGGTGGAGTGGGTGGCATTGCAGCCACGTCTTCTCCAGGTATTCTCTTACCTTCAACGTTTAATTCTTTTGTGGCACTACTAAATCAAATGTATGAAATAAAATACATCTTTCAAGTCCACTTGGTATATCTAATACAGCAATTGTTTGTGTATTATCTTCATTTACCATATAAGTCATCATATAAACTGGTTCACCATCTTCTACCATACCTGTTCTACCTAGTGTTAAATGATATGGTTTAAATTTATAGTGATCAACATAAGTTTGTATAGCATTTACTGTACCACATAAAGCAGGTATCTGTTGCATATAAACTTCATTACTAAATTCTTCATGCTCGGCATAAACTATAGTTGAAAACAATATACTTAAAACTATTAAAATCTTTTTCATATTTCCCTTTAGCTGTTATGGTCGCAAGTAGGATAAAATAACTCACCTTTTTTATTAATTCGACTATTGACTCTTTATTAACTATTTATACTATTTCTGTCAAAAAAGTCTTTAGTGTGTTTGTAAAACAACTCTTGGTGTTCTTTGATTTTATCTTCGGTATGTATCCATTCTTGTACAAAACCATCTTCACATGTGGCTAATATAACAGTTTGTTGTATTTTGTGATTTGGGTATAGCTCTTCATACATTTTTGCATATGCCGAACATTGTAAAAAGTTAGCATAATTGTAATTGGCATCCCTTTTCTTTGTAGAGGTCTTAAAATCAATAACTGATAGTTTACCTCTATACTCAGCAATACAATCTACCTGACCTGCAACACTTATTTCTTTTGAGTATAGGTATTCTTCTAGGCAATGTATGTTATCTATTCTAGCAAGATATGGTTTAATAATTCTAAAAAGACCTAGTGGTGTAACAGCAGTTATACCTACCGACTTCTCGTCTTCATTGTTCAGGTGATTCTCAATCAAGGTATGAGTTGTCTTACCTCTATTGACAGCAGACGTTGATATGTAGTTAGCCATTTTCTCACCAACTGCATTTCGCCATGCCTGTAGACCTACTTGTTTTTCGGGTATCTGTCCTAGTATAGATGTGACGGAAGGCATATTAACACCATCAATAGTATAATATCTTACACCGTTTTGATTCTTGCCTTTCACACCTAAAGATTTAGGCAATACTTCTTCATTCAATTTAACATGTTTAAACATAATATACCTTTCCGTATAAATTTATATAATCATTATATCACTATTTTTCAATATTGTCAAGCCTACATTGGTGTGATTCTTTCATCACTCCAAGGCAATTTATTAAGTAAATCTTCTAAATTATTGTGAATTTCTAAAGTTTGATAATCTTTGGGCTCTGTCTTCTTTATTGTACTCCAGAAATTAGCAAAACCACTTTTTTGTTTATCATACCAATCACTACCATAAGAAGAATATTCACTACATAATGGCAAATATATTGTAGTATTGTAACATCTTTTTGCCCAATGTAAGGCACCTAATTTTTTTGTTTGTAGAACACAGCCTGCTGTTTCTGTACCACCTATTATTATTTTTGTTCTTAAAGGATCAATTACAAATTGTGGTCTTTTTTCTTTCATTATTTGTATAAAAGTTTCAATGTCTATATTTTTATAACCATTTTCAGTTTCCTTTTCTGTGTCATATACATTCCACTTTTCAAGCCAAGCATATTTACATAACTTTTTTAATTGAGGATCATCTATTTTTGCCCATTGAGTTTGTAATTTGTTTTTTGTATCAATATTAAAGGTATTGAATACCACAATACATTTATTTCTGTTTATCTGTCTATGATTCAATATGTTCATTAAGGCAACATATCTTTTGTTTAGATAATTCTGATCTTGTAATTCTCTTTCACCTTCAAAGTCTATCAATAATATAATTGTGTTCATCTTTTTGGTAGATTTAATCCTGATAAGTTTGTTTCTAGGTAAATACTGTATGCTCTATATTTTTTAATCCATTTATATACCTCAACTAATGACACCATTGTTCTTTCAACGTCATTAATGCCTGGTTGTTCGTATTCAGCACACATTGGTAAATATATGGTTGTACGATAACCTTTTAAATGTGATTCAATTGCGTTCATTGGTTTAGAGGATTTTATAACACAACCTGCTGTGTTAGTTCCACCAACTATAATTTGTGTATCGTTTGGGTCTATTATAAAATTGTGATGTTGTAGCAGTTGTTGTTTTAACTCATCAAAGGTTGTATCTAAATTATATTCATAAAACTTAAACCCAAGGTGTATTGCCATAAATTTAAGTTCATCTAATTTTTCGTCTTTATTACCTTTTGAAACTGCAAATATGATATTTGATTTGTCTATTTGTGTATCTGTTAAGATTTTCTGCACCTCGGCATATCTCCTATTGTTAAGATATTCGCTACCGAGGGCAGGATGTCCTTTAAAATCTATTAATAATATAACCGTCTTCACCTCATATACCTTTCTGCATATATTGATCTATGATCTTATCTTGCTCTAGTTTTTTATCATTATTAAGACGTTCAAACGCTCAGCTGGGATCGTACGGTTCATATACCGTCTTACCATCATCATTTCTGTATGCTCTTAATACTTGTTTTCTGTTATCTTCAGCATTCTTGTACGAACAATGAATCCAACCGCTGTTAGGTTCTTCTGGATTATGAAACTCTAATATCAGCTGGTCAAAATCTAGGCTATCAATAATGTATTTTGCTAGTTCAGCATTAGGCACACCAAAGATTTCAAAATCAGCGGCTTGGCCTTTGGCGTGTTGTGATTTCGCACTTGAACCTATTTTTAAACATAGTTCAGGACTTCTATATCCTGATGATACAGATACTACTTTGCCATAATGATCTCTTACTTTTTGTAGAACATTATCACATAGTTTTTTTAAATTATCCATATGATCTTCGCTTGGATTATTACTAACACCATGTCTATCTGCTGTTTGTGAAGCAGTAAGCTCTTTAAGCGAAAAGTTTTTGCTTAGTTGCATTTAATTTATCCTTTGCATTTAGTTTTATTTTCTTCAAGGTTCTCATATCGTACCATAATTTAGTTGATCTGTCTTGTTTTCTTTTATCTTCAATTTCATTCACCGCTCGTTTTAATTCTTTGTGATGAGCTTTTATCTCTAACATATTATCCCCTTGTAAGTTTTAGTATTTTATCCATTTGAGCCTTGATGATTGGTCCTCTATTAGGCCAATGTATGTAAGGTTCATTGGTTTTTGAAAGATTATACAAAAACGGTAGTATAGTCTTTTCAATCTCTTTAAATCTCGCTGATACGTCAGCGTCCTGTATCTCTTTATTAACAGAATCTTTCTCTGCTACAATTTGCATAATTTCATTCATCATAGACTTTATATCACCTACGTCTGCTTTAACTTTTGCAATCTCTAAATTAGAGTCTTCTACAACCTTCGGATCTATTGCTGGTGTGTCTTCAACTGGTTTCTTTGATACAGGAGTAAAACCATAATCTACATCGGTATCAAACTCCCTCATAAAATCAGGTATGTCTGCCATTAGTTTTCTCCTTGTTTAGGTAGGTGCAATGAGCGGATTGACCTATTAGACTCTGGTATACGACCGTTGTTGTTCAGTTGCTCGCTCTGCACCCCTATATTATTTATTTTTTGCATTTTGTCTAGCTTTGTGTTTTTTCATCACTTGCTCTGTTTTGATTTGTTTTGTTGACTTTGTTCCCATCTCATTTGCTAAAGCACTCATTGGGTGTGCTTCTGCTACTTTTGATAATGTTTCTTTCCAACCACTATCTGATCTATAACTAGCACCACTTACACCTGCAACAATATTTACTGAATTTATAATCTGTCTGATGTGTTTATTTTTTAAAAGATAATTTTCCATTTCAGAAATAGTCATCATCTCGGTAAACTCTTTACCAGTTTTTTTATTTTCAAATGTATAAAGTGGCATTAATTTAATGATAGGTGATATAGTAACTGATTAGTTGCTAAAAGCATATCTTCTAATATACTTTGCAAGTCTATTTGACCAGCAACTTCTTTATTGTTTGATAGTTCTTTAATTCTATCTGCTTGTTTTTTTACTTCAGCTTTTACTATTTGAACATCAGCATAATTTAAAATGCCTGGTCTTAATTCAGCACTAAATTTAATTCTTCTACCAGTTTTACCTTGATGTGTTTCAACAAACTCGTCAAGCATTTTATTAAATTTAATATAGTACTCACCTAAGCTTTCATGTTCAGAATATGACTTTGTTTGCCAATGATAAGATTGAATATCATTCAAAAAGTTAATATTTAATTGTATAAATTCTTCTATTTTACTCATATTATTATTTAGTATTTGCTATTTCTACTATCCTTTGTATTAGACTGCCAAGACCATTCTGTCTTTGCATTGTTAATAATTCTTTTATACCTAAAGGTAAAAAGTCTTCAATTGTCAAACCAGTAACTTCATCTCTAGGACAACCATTGACTAGGTCTGTTACTAACTTCGCTGTGCCTTTTGTTATAAATGCGTCAGCGTCTATTTTATATATCATTGTATTATCTTCTTTCACTCCGCCAATCAACCATAGATTGCTAGCACAACCTCGTATTCTATTTTGATCTGTTTTTACTTCATTTGGTAATGATGGTACATCTTTTGCTATGTCAATAAGATATGCAAGTCTATCGTGGCCTTGCAACATTTTAAGGTCATCACCTTTTTGTACTATTTTTTCTTTTAACATTTAAAATTCTACCGTAGTTTGGCCAACAAAATTTGTCAGGTGACTCTCCTACATATCTCCAACGTATAACTCCTGTATTAGGATTTCTTTCATAAATTTTAGGCTGTTCTATTTTGTTTTTTTTGTTCATTTTTAATTCCTTCAGCAAACCACTCTGGCATTTTAGCAGGTGATTTCCATGTAGCAAATGCTTGTTTTTTCATTATATAGTATTTACGATAAGACGCAACTACGTCACCTGGTATTTTACATTCATCTGGCATTGCTGGCGTAGCGTCTGTACCAATCACATCAACTTTAGCGTTTTCAGGTGGGTGTTTAAGTATGTCACCAAGTTTTTGAATAGTTAAATGGTCTTTTGTATGATTGTATCTTAACTTGTATTCTTCATTAAGAGCCATCATATGTTTATATAACCATACGTAATTATATGCTGATTGTAATACCCATTGTGTAGATGGATGATTTAACCAACCTGCTTTGTAAATAATTGCTTCTTCATTTGAATTATCAAGTTTCCATCTTTTAATATTTCTACCGTTCTTTGTTTTTGCCATATATTCTGTACCATCAAGCACACGTTTAGCAGTACACAACATTTGAGCAGACTCGAGTATCATTTTAACCACATGTTTATCTAAAAGCATTTTAGCAGCTTTTACTGGATCTTTATCAACATAAAATATATTCATTAGTGTACTAATCTCCTCATTACATAATCTTTCATATTATATTCAT
>Ga0316202_10001323_pt1 | contig 19696 bp, 18 predicted proteins | sample 3monrhotite_MG_FD_204934 | JGI IMG/M metagenome (GOLD analysis project Ga0316202, IMG submission 204934) | Microbial mat bacterial communities from mineral coupon in-situ incubated in ocean water Damariscotta River, Maine, United States -... | ecosystem: Environmental > Aquatic > Marine >... | reverse complement strand
TCTGCATTGACGCTGGAACTCCTTCAACGCAACCAAAAGCGAATAACCCTCCACAATAAACGCAAAACCAATAATCACAAATGGTAACCATGAAAACTCAGGCACATGCCCATGTTGAAGCTGCTCCACTGAATGCATCACCGTATAGACACAACCAAGAAAGAAGATGGTTACAGCTGAAACCAGGTTCCAGAAGTATTGCTCCTGCCCATAACCAAAGTGATGGTCCGTATCGGCCTTACGTGATGACCGACGCAAACCCAGATACAGTAAGGCCTGATTAGCTGTATCCGCCAGTGAATGCACCGCTTCTGCCAATAGAGCACTGGAGCCTGAAACAGTAAAACCAAAAAATTTTGCTGCTGTTACTGATGCATTGGCTGCAATAGCCGTTAATACTGCTTTCTTTGATCCATCTGACATGGAACAGAACCTCCCGTTACGCTAAGCTGGCCGCATGTGGTCATACCAACACCAGCACTTCATTATCCATCAACTGCCCGTACTAAGGGACAACTATATCTACCTGGTTGAAGCGCTCCAGTCAGATACGTTGATTGTCGTTGATCCGGCAGAAGCTGTTGCTGTTCAAGACGCCTGTAAAGCGCTGGGAAAAAAAGTAACACATATCTTCAACACCCACCACCACTGGGATCACACTGATGGCAATCTGCAACTTCAACAGCACTTCAATTGCCAGATCATTGGTGCCGCGGCTGATGCAGGGCGTATTCCAGGCATCGACATCAAAGTGACGCAGCAGCATGCACCTGAGATTGCAGGCCTCAACATCCAAATTATTGAGGTGCCAGGCCATACCAGTGGTCATATCGCCTTTGTTATGGATGATGCGTTGTTTTGTGGCGACACCCTGTTTGGTGCCGGCTGCGGCAGACTCTTTGAAGGTACACCGGCTCAAATGTGGAATAGCTTGTGCAAGTTTGCCGCACTGGATGAGGCCACAAAAGTCTACTGTGCGCATGAATACACCATCGCCAATCTCGAATTCGCATGCAGCATTGATGCCGACAACCCTGCCCTGGCAGAGCGCATGCACAGTGATGCCCTGCAGCGTCAACAACACAAGCCGACCATCCCCTCCTCGATTGCTATTGAGATCGCCACCAACCCTTTTCTCAGGCCTCTGGATGCGAGATTCTGTTCAAATTATGCCTCGCAACACAATCTACCAGCAAACGATGCGCTCGCTCTGTTCACAGATATCAGATTAAAAAAAGATCAATATTGATAGATAATAAAGTCGTAAAAGTCCGTCCATGGGCGCAATGATGGCTTCACGAACTCATCATCCATAACAGAATGATCTGTGTCGCTACCTTCCGCCGCGCAGAATCAATACATGTTTAGAAATAATAGAATCCATCTCTTCCACCTGGGATTGACTGACCGCATCAAATTCAATCCCGATACCGCCATCTACCTTACGCACCACACTACCGGTTAACTTGAGTGGATTTGGCGCGGAAATAAATGTCAGTTCCAAATTCACAGACTCACCCAGTTTGAAATCAGCAGGTGTTGCAATGAAAACACCCGTACTGCTGACATCTTTGGCATGACCATAGTAACTACCATTTTTGGACTCGAAATTAAGTAGCTCAGTGTATGACTCACGCGGGGACTGACGCACATCCGGAGACCATGAAGCCAGCAGATCCACTAACTGCTGCCTCTTTTCATCCGGCAATTGCTGCGCAATGTCAGCGAGCTTCTCAATGATTTCTTCAGATACTGGCTTCATAGTGGGCACTGTAGCAGAAACAAGGGGCTGTTTGGAAGAGTTACCCCACCGGCCTCATGAGTTCAAGCATCGCTATGCTCTATTGGAGATCTGTCCAGCTGCATAAAACAGGGCTTATTTTTCCATTCTGGTGATTTTAGAACCTTCAAAGGTAAGATTATACATCAAACCTTTATTTGAAAAAATAAAGCCTATAATGGGATCCCTGATCGTATTGGTATCCAGATTCGCCGCAGCACCTATGGTAATAACAGCCACACTGCCATCGACTCCGGCCTTCCATCCGTCATTGGATTTAAATCCTTGCAAGGCATCTTTCGTCATAAACATAATGATCTGAGATTTAACCTGGGCACCCAACTGAAAACCAATCGATGCAGCCGCGGTATTGTAATATCCCGTAGTTTTACCCCTTTGCAACATCGCCCCTTCACCATATTCACCGCCAATACCAATACCGGCCTTAAACACCTCAGGGAAAACCAATATGGCCGTTGCCTTGTTGGCCAACACCTTGCCGTATTTCACTTGCGCATAAAAAGTCGCCAATGTCGATTTTACCTTGGCATCAATTTCCACTGCAGATGCAGCAACGGCAACCGGCACTGTCATAATATTGGATGCCAGCATCAGCAGAGCAAACATCGATAACGTTGTAGTTCGAATAGTAGAAAACATTGTGGTCCGCATATCAATCTCCTTCTCTTGTTCAAGCAAAGGTACTCCCGCTAACAACATTTGTCAGCCACACACTGTTTGACTGCGCATATGTGGCACAGCTCACATCATTGTTTCAATGCGCTCATAATCTACATATCTCATATGAGATCAGATAAAAAAATAGCCCCAACCGTTGCGCATTCTATTCAAAACCAGAATAATACTCAGATGAACTCAAGTCCCTCTACGCGTCATGACAAAGCGACCATCCTGGTAGTGGATGACACGCCGGAAAATATCGATGTACTCAGAGGCCTGTTGAAAGCCCATTACAAAGTGAAAGTTGCTATTAATGGCGAGCAGGCATTAAAACTCTGTCTTTCTGATTCACCACCCTCACTGTTATTGCTCGATGTTATGATGCCAGGCATGGATGGTTTTGAGGTATGTGCAAGGCTTAAAGCAGACCGTCGCACTGAAGGTATCCCTGTTATTTTCGTTACTGCATTGCATGAAACCTGTGACGAGTTACGTGGCTTTGAAGTTGGCGGTGTCGATTTTATTAATAAGCCCGTTACTCCTGCGCTGGTCTTATCAAGAGTGCAAACCCATCTGAAATTGCGCGCTGCTTATACCTTTATTCGTCAAACCTTTGGCCGTTATCTCTCTGAAGAGATTGTCGATAACCTGATTGATTCACCACATGGCCTGGAGCTTGGTGGAGAGAAACGCAATCTTAGTATTATGATGGCGGATCTGCGTGGTTTCACTTCGATTGGCGAACGCCTTCCTGCTGAAACTGTCGTAAAAATGATTAATATATTTCTCGGTCAAATGACCGATATCATTCAAAAACATCAGGGGACGATTGATGAATTTATCGGTGATGCCATTCTGGCTATCTTCGGTGCCCCCATTGAACGCACAGACAATGCCCTGCGCGCTGTACGTTGTGCTATCGATATGCAGCTGGCGATGCAGGACGTGAACCAACAGTTCGAAGATGCTGGCTATCCAGCAGTAGCCATGGGCATTGGCATCAACACAGGCCCCGTCATTGTCGGGAATATCGGTTCACAAAAGCGCAGCAAATATGGTGTTGTCGGACGTGTCGTGAATACCACTTCACGCATCGAATCATACAGCGTTGGTGGTCAAATCCTGATTGCTGAAAGCACCAAAACCGCCTGTGGCGATCTACTCAAGATCAATGGTGATATGCAAGTGATGCCCAAAGGCATGGCTGAAGCGATGACAATCTATGATGTAGGGGGCCTGCTTGATGATAGCGGCTTGAGCTTGCCGGACACCTTGGCAGAAACCTTGACCGCATTAGAGACGCCCATTGCCATCAACATCATGCCGCTTGCAGGCAAACATGGCAGTGATTCATTTACAGGGCACATCAGCAAACTCAGTCACAACAGCATTGAAATCGAATCAGAACAGATCTGCCCCCCCCTCTCAGATCTCAGGATCGTGCTGTTCAATCGTGATCAAACACTGCTAACATCCAATCTGTATGTAAAAGTAGTTGCACAACAGGGCAGTGATCCATCCACATGTCTGGCTCACATCACATCCCTACCACCGGAGGCAGAGCTTATGTTCACAACCGTTCTCAAACAAAACCCATGCCTGTAAATCATCTCTTACATCTCACAGACACCCATCTGTTTAGCGACATTTCCCGCCAACTTAAAGGCGTGAACACACACGACAGCTTTGCAGCGGTGGTCAAGCATGCCTTCGCCAACATGCCCGATCCGGATGCCATCATTCTCGGTGGTGATATGGCTCAGGATGAAACGCCTGAAACGTATCAACTGTTAGCGGATATGCTGCGTGACTGGTCGGCTCCCTGTATGTTATCACCAGGCAACCATGCCAATATCACTGCAATTGAAACGACACTTATTCCTGCTCTGAAAGCCAGATCCTCTTATAGCCGTTGCATACAATTTGAAGAGTGGCAAGTGATCACACTAAATTCCCATAACAGCGGCCAAATTAGCGGCCTGCTGGCAGAGGACGAGTTGCAGCGGCTGGATCAGTTGCTCTCAGCCGAGCCGCACAAACACACCCTGATTGCTCTGCATCACCACCCCGTTCCCATTGAAAGCGCATGGTTAGACCGCATTGCTTTGCACGATAACCAGGCGCTGTGGAACATCATCCACCATCATCATAATGTGCAGGCTTTATTGTGTGGCCATATTCATCAAGCTCTGGACATCATGCATAAAGGCATACGTATCCTTGGCACTCCCTCTAGCTGTGTGCAATTCAAGCCGCTTCAACGCAGCTTTGCACTGGATGACAGATCTCCGGGATATCGCACCTTAAACCTGATGCCTAACGGGCGTATTCAGACCCTGGTTAAACGCATTGAGGGTTTTATCCCGGCCGATTTAACCAATGATAAGCCGTATTAAAAGAAGCCTGCTGAAGATTCACCTCGATGGATCTCATCTCTACAGTCAGAGCTATCTACAGCGCCCACATCACTAAACCCACGCTGATCATCGCAGCCGGTCCATTCCACTGGCCAGGCACAAGCGCACGCGCCACAGATGCAGCAGCGCTCGCAATCAGGGCGGCAATAAACAGCAACTGCCAGTCAGTTCCGTGATAGACATGCAGGCTCCAGCATAACAGAATCGTACAGGCAACCATCAGTACCAGATGACCGGCCAATGTTTGCTCAGGGTGCGCAGGAAATTTCAATACCAAAAAACCATAACGCCTACTGAAACGATCTGCCCAATAGGCAGCCGGAAATGCCACACACAAACAGAGGCCCAAGCCGAAACCGAATTCCGGAATTGCCTGGAACCAGGCTCCGGCAATAAAGATAGCAATCAACAGATGCAACTGTGGCAATAGGGTAATGCGGGGATGCATATCCTCTTTGATCGTCGGCATTTGTGCATCCCAGGCTATGCGCAGATGCAACCAGAAGGGTGACTTCAGCATCAATGCCAACACCGTGAGTGTAAGCAGTGCCAACAACCCCATGCCAAGCCAGCGCACATCGACATATACAGGCCACATCAGCACCCAGATGGTCAAAAAAGGCGGAATAGCCTGCTGAATCACGGAAGCAGGTGCGCCACGGCGTAAAAGCATGACTGAAAACCAGGCCATTTGCAGAATTCCAACTACAACAATTCCACTTAAAACGATATCAGATAAGACAATATTGGTAAGCATAAGCGCCAAGCTAGCCTCTACACCACTTTGCTGAAAGCCGTGATAATCGTTAGACTGCGCCTGACTAAACGGTGAGGGGATAAACATGACACAAGATGAAATGAAACAGCAAGTTGCCGAAGCGGCACTGGAATATGTTGAAGCAGGCACCATTGTCGGTGTTGGTACTGGCTCTACAGCCAATATGTTTATCGATGCCCTAGCCTCCAAAAAAGATGAGATTATTGGTGCAGTTGCCAGCTCCAATGCGACAGCTGAGCGTCTGGCCGGTCACGGCATCAAGGTGATGGAACTTAATGAAGCACTCAATGAAGTGGATTCATTATCTGTCTATATTGATGGCGCCGATGAGTTCGATCCTTCTCGCAACCTGACCAAAGGTGGCGGTGGCGCACTGACCCGTGAAAAAATTGTGGCAGCAGCATCCGATCAGTTCATCTGTATCGTAGATGAAAGCAAACAGGTGGATTACTTGGGCGCATACCCGCTACCAATCGAAGTGATTCCAATGGCACAGGAACTGGTTGCAGGCGTAGCCATTGAGCTGGGCGGCAGACCTGTCGTGCGTGAAGGTTTCACCACAGATAACGGTAATATCATTATTGATGTGCACGATCTGAAAATCACCGATGCACTGGCGACAGAAGATCACCTGAACAAAGTACCTGGTGTTGTTACCAACGGTATCTTTGCCCATCAGGGTGCTAATGTTGTACTGATGGCAACAGCTGACGGCGTTAAAGTTATATAATCATTCAGCTCTGCGCTGATTAAATAGAATAAATCATGAGGCCTCAGATTGCTGGGGCCTTTTTTTTATGAGCCAAACCAGTTTAAGGTTTTTTTATCCCCGTTCCGAGCTGCGCCTGATTATTTGTTATTTCATGGGATAAGCGGGAAAAGTTTCCGCCCCATTAAATGGTAAATAATCAGGATTAAGTAGGTTGCGGGGCACCTTTGATTCGACACACCCTGCACCTTTGGGCTTCGCCCCAGCTATGCAGGTGTCTCATTCAGCTATCCGGCTGAATGATCTTTGGTTCGTTTCTTTTGTGGCACAAATCTGTAGGAATGCAGATTTGGACGAACTTCAGCTCGCCCGTAGGGAGAGGGCCACGATGGCCCGAATCAAAAGTTGGAACGAAATCGAGCTTATACCAATGACAATTCAGTTTAATAACAAGCCGTCGCGGCATAATTCGGGTTTCTGTGAAAAAAAAGTCTGACAGCAGTTCCCCTACTGTGTTCATTCTTTGGCCGCCCAAAGAACGAACCAAGAAAAACGCCCCGAAGATCAGCCAGCCCTTTGGGTTCCCAATCTAAACCATTTATAGCCGGCCACGGCTCCGCCGCTCTACTCCGGCGATAAACAACTCAGATTGGCAGACTGCTAGCGGGGGAGATGAGTCTTTTAACCCCGCTGCGAGCTGCGCCTGTGAATTGATTATTCAATGGGAGCCGTGCGAAAAAACGCAGGAACAGTTTTGGACGGGGTTAAGCTCACCGATAGAATGATGAGCACAGATAGTTCGAAGTAAAAAGTTTTCGCCCCATCGAGTGATGAATTCTCAGGATGAAGCAGGTTGGTGGGCACCTTTCTTTGGTTCGTTTCTTTTGTGGAAAAGAAATGAACGAAATCGCCTATACCGCTAACAATTCAGTTTAATAGCAAACCGTCGCGGCATAGCTCTGGTTTATGCGATTTAAGAGATGACAGCAGTCATTCAATTTCCAGCTGATCCCAGGCCTGGAGGTATTCAGCCAGATGAAGACGCGTTTCGGATTCTGTTTCTATGTAGTTACGTACACCATGTATGGCGCGCGCATAAGCGCCTTCTGTCAGCGCACCGGAGAAATAGTGGTGGCGCAAAAAGATCAGCATCGTGGTCAACACATCGGTTTCACAATAATCACGGATCGCTTCGATCTGGCCGGTTTCGAACAACGCGCGCACATTGTCGCCGGAGGTATCCAATTTACCCGGTATATTGAGTGCCGACGCCACTTCATCCATCGAACAACGTGCCGAAGCTCCGAAGTCGGAGAGCACTTCCAGCAGATCACAGTGATATTCTGATGAGAAGCGAGTATCGTAATTGTTCCACTTATCGCCTTCCTTGAACCAGCGTGGGCAGCTCATACCATGTGCCATGGCACGATATTTTAATACAGGCACATCAAAACCACGGCCATTAAAACTGACCAGTTGAGGCGCACGTGTTTCAATCAGATGGAAAAAACCTTCCAGCAAGGCTTTCTCTGAACTCTCTTTATCACCACCAGTAGCCAACTGATGCATCACCAGCTCAGTGCCCTCTTCACCCGGTTCGCGAATAAGCTGACCGTAAGAGATCGCAACCACCTGATGAAAAGGCTGACGTGGAAAATCATTACGCCCGTCAGTTTTGTCGAGAAAGTATGCCGACAATGCATCACGTGCTTCCGCATCACTCAGATCAGGCTGATGCAATAGACGTCTGGCCGCATCGGCATCTACGACCGTCTCAATATCAAACAGAATCACATCACGCCGCATAGCTGCACCCTCTACTCACGAACTTTTTCTCACAAATCACTCTCACGCCCTTTTCTTTATAAACTTCAACAGCAGTGCGCGCTCACCCAAGCCCACAGCCGACAACAAAAAGACAACAATCGCTCCTATGATAGCCGATGCCAGCCAGACTATCTGCATCAGTGCCTCAACAGGGAAGCTCCACTGCGATTCAAAAGCTATCAAACAGAGCAGCATCAGCAGGCTGGCAATCACCGCCGTCGCCATGCGCTTCAGCGTGCTCCCATCAAACAGGGAGCCGTAGGTTTTGGTCAGGCGCATATAAAGCAACACCACATTCACAAATGCTGCTAAGGATGTGGCCAATGCCAGCCCTACATAGGCCCAGAACTGCATCAGGATGACCGCCAGCACAATATTCACCGCCACGCTGATCGCTGCATAGCGCATCGGTGCTTTGGCATCTTTCTGGGCATAACAGGCTGATGCAAACAATCGCACCCAGCAGAAGGCGATCAGGCCAACCGCATAGGCCTGCAATGTTTGTCCTGTCGCCACACTATCGGCATGCGTAAATGCACCGCGTTCAAACAGGGTTACCACAATCGGTTCAGCCAGATAAAACGCACCAACCACTGCTGGCAGCGTCAGCCAGGTCAACCAGGCCAGACCTGTGCGCAGATCTTCGCCGGCGGCATCTTTGTTACCTTTGGAAAGATGGCTGGAGAGTGTCGGAAGCAGCGCTGTACTCATGGCAATGCCGAACAAAGCTAACGGTAGTTGCACGATGCGATCAGAATAATAGAGATAGGAGACCGCCCCTGTATCCAGCAGGGTGGCGAGAATAGTTCCAACCAGAATATTAATCTGCACCGCGGCAATAGCTAAAAGCGCCGGGCCGAACAGATACATCGTCTCGGCAAGAGCAGGTTGATTGAAATTAAAACTGATGCGCGGCATCCAGCCAATGCGTTTCAAAGCAGGGAACTGAATCACCAACTGCAAAAAACCACCAACCAGCACACCTATTGCAAGGGCTACGGCAGGATTATCAAAGGATGGAGCCAAAAAAAGTGCCGCAAGAATGATCGCCACATTCAATAGCGCCGGGCTTGCTGCAGGCACGGCAAAGTGCTTGTAAGTATTAAGCACTGCCCAGGATAGTGCCGCCAGAGAGATCATGGCCAGATAAGGGAACATCAATCGCGCCAGCTCCAGCGACATATCCCAACGATCCGGTTCATCGGCAAAACCGGGCGCAAACAGATATAATAACCACGGCATCAGCAACATGCCGAGCACGGTAAACAGCACCACCGCCATCAACAGTATGGTGGCCAGCGCATTTAAAAACTGATGTGCCTGCTCTTCACCTTGTTCACGCTGGTCGGATAGCACCGGCACCAGAGCTACGGTTAAAGTACCTTCTGCAAACATGCGACGGAAGAAATTGGGCAGCTTAAAAGCCACAAAGAAGGCATCGGCTAACGGCCCAGCACCCAAGACCCGGGCAATCAAGATATCGCGCACAAAGCCCAAAACACGTGAAAGCATCGTCCAACTTCCCACTTTGGAGGCAGCACGAAGCAGGCCGGAAGCACTACTTCCGGTCACCTGATTTGACTTGCCCTGTTCTGTCGCCATAATCCGCCGCCCTTTCAAGCCATCTTGGCTTGCATGCTAACCTAGCGGCGCATGAGTTGAAGGGCGAATTTATGGCCACACGGGCTAAGGCGGGTGATATTTTAATATGCCAGGAATTAGAGTTAATTCTGACGAACCATTTGAGATTGCGCTTAAGCGTTTTCGCAAACAGGTCGAAAAAGGTGGTGTCGTTTCCGAATGCCGTCGTCGCGAAGCTTATGAAAAGCCTTCAATCGCGAAGAAACGTAAAGAAGCTGCTGCTCGCAAACGTTTAATGAAACGCTTGCGCCGTGTACGTATGCGCGAGAATCGCGACTTTTAAGTCGCCCTTGCGTCAATCTTGAGAAATGCCGGGCCTTTGTGTCCGGCATTTTTGTTTTCAACATCGCAGTGCTGCGTGCATTGGAGCAGTAAAACGACGATGATCACTTGCTTGCCTCTGCCTGCATGCACTAGGCAACATTTCAAATCCTGGAGTCCTTATGCAAAAACAACTTATTGATGATATGAAAGCAGCTATGAAAGCTGGTGAAAAATCGCGCCTCTCCTGCATTCGTATGCTTCGCGCAGCAATGAAAGACAAAGAGATCGAGTTAGGTCACGCACTCGATGATGCAGAAGCGATGGCTGTCGTATCTAAACTACTCAAGCAGCGTAATGATGCAGCCAAACAATATGCCGATGCTGATCGTGCCGACCTGCAAGAGCAGGAGCTGGCAGAAGCAGCTATTTTCCAAACCTATCTACCTGAACCACTATCTGATGATGAACTGACTGCTATTATCGATCAGGCCATCTCAGACAGCGGTGCCTCAAGCATGCGCGATATGGGCAAAGTGATGGGCATCGTGAAAAACAAAGCTGAAGGCCGTGCCGATATGGGTAAAGTCTCCGGCATTATCAAATCCCGTTTAGGATAAATGACGTAAAGCACTTGCATTTCAACACATTGCACACTACAAAAGATTATGGCTAATTTTTCTCCCTCTTTTCTTGATGAAGTGCTCTCGCGCTCGGATATCATCGAAATTATTGGACGCCATGTTGAGTTGAAGAAGTCCGGCTCCAATATGATGGGGCTGTGTCCATTCCATCATGAAAAATCCGGTTCATTCTCAGTTTCAGCGGATAAGCAGTTATATTACTGTTTTGGCTGTGGCAAAGGTGGTGGAGCTTTCCAGTTCTTGATAGAACACGACGGTTATAGCTTTCCTGAGGCCGTTGAATATCTGGCTGAAAAAGCAGGTATGGAAATCCCACAGCATAATGAGCGTGATCCCGGCGAAGAAGTCCGGCAAAAAAAGGCTTACACCCTTTTAAGTCGCGCTTCCGACGCCATGAGCCGTGCCCTGCATAGCCCTGCTGGCCACAAAGCCAGTGAATATCTAAAACAACGAGCCCTGCCCGCTGCTATTATCCGTGATTACGGACTGGGATATACCCCGGCCGGATATGGATTCATGCAAAAAATATTCGGCAATGATGAGCGCAGCAATACAGCCTTAGAGTCTGTTGGCCTGCTTTTCAAAGGTGACCACGGCTATGGTGACCGCTTCCGGGATCGACTGATGTTCACCATCCGGGATCGACGTGGCCGCGTAGTTGGTTTTGGCGGGCGCGTATTGGGCGATGGTGAACCCAAATACCTCAATTCAGCGGAGACTGATTACTTTCACAAATCCGATCTGCTATATGGATTTTCTGAACACCGTGACGTTATTCGAAAAAGCAAACAGCTGGTCGTGGTGGAAGGCTATATGGATGTGCTTGCAATGGCTGCACACGGCCTGAAAGTTGGTTTGGCCCCACTGGGCACCGCCATTGGTGAACGCCAGATCCGTGAAATTTTACGTCTGTGCGATTCCCCTGTATTTTGCTTTGATGGTGACCGCGCAGGCAGGCAAGCAGCCTGGCGAGCTCTTGAACGCATGATGCCCCTATTGAAAGCAGAGCTCACTCCTCGCTTCCTCTATCTACCCGATGGCGAAGACCCTGACTCTATTCTCAAAGCAGAAGGCGCTGATGCATTCCAGAAACGCCTGAATAACGACAGCAAACATGTGCTGGAGACATGGCTGCTGGGCTTGAAATTACTGGCAGGCAGTGGCCCAGGTGGTAAAGCCCGCATGGCCAAGAAAGCGGATAACATGCTGGAAACCATGACCGACCGCTATTTGCGGCAAGAGTGGAAACAGGAAATTGAGCAGGCCACGGGCATTGAATTGCAACAAGCCAGACGACAAGCCATGAACAAGCCTGAACCTCAACACAGTGCGCAGGCAGCAATGCCACCACCCGAACTTACCCACCTACAAGAACGATTCATGACTGGCCTGATGCAGAAACCAGAGCGATTTCGATCACTGCCTGATATCGCCCGACATTATTTTATTGACAACGACGCACTGAATTCGTTATATTCGCACGCTTTTTCGATACAAACGGACGCCGAAGACAATAATACCGACATCGCGAGACAATTGGCTCAGGATCTCCCTGCCTGCCAAACATTGATTTCTCGCTGGGTGAATCAGGCAACCGTCCTACAACTTGAGTTTGAAAGCTTGTCATTGGATATGGAGTCCAATGATATAGAGCGCCGCATCAAAAACGGGCTCAGCTTTGAGGAGCTTATCCCTACTCAAGCACGACTTCATGAAATAAAACAGCTACAAAAGACACTTTCTGAACAGATTCAATCTGAACGGGAATAGTCACAACTGAGACAAACAGAAGATACAGGAGCAACTCGCATGTCGAAAAAAGAGCAGATCACGGTTCGCGAACTCGGTACATTGATGGCCAAAGGTAAACAGGCTGGCTTTATTACCTACGAAGACCTTAACAAACATTTGCCTACCGGCCTTGTGACGGCTGATCGCGTTGAAGAAATTATCAATGTATTCACTGAAATGGGTGTCGAAGTTGTTGACCCTGAACGCGCTCCTACGGGCTCCTATGCCATGCGCAAAGATCGACTGCGCAAAGAAGATTCAGCCCTGCGTGCAGATACCTCCCAGCTGGGCACGGTTGTTCGCATTGATGATCCTGTACGTATGTATCTACGAGAAATGGGAACCGTTGAACTCCTTACCCGCGAAGGCGAGATTGAAATTGCCCGCCGTATTGAAGAGGGCCGCATGCAGGTGCACGAGTCCATCTGCTTATGCCCTTCTACATTCCGTGAGATCATGTTATTGGGCGAACGCATTGCTGAAATCCGTGATGAAGCTATCGAGCTTGGTGAAGAACCCAATTTCCGCGATATTATTGATGTTGATGAGAAAGTTGTGAATGCAGCTGCCATCAAAGAATATGAAAACCGCATGAACCGCAGTGAAGATGAAGATGACGAGCCTGCTGATAATGAAGTCAAACTCGATGGTGAGCAGCTAACCGCAGCCATTAAAGCACGTACTGCCACACCTGATGGCACCCCGATGATGGAAACCATTATCACCAAAGAAGAGCAGCTGGAAGAAGCGCTTGAACACTTTGCCAATGCCAAGTCATACCATGACGATTTCATTGATGTGAAAAAGAAACTCTCCAAACGCCCGAACGATCCAAAACTACTTGCCAAAAGCCGTGCTGCACTTGACGGCATGCTCTTGGAGCTGGTCAGCATCCCGTTCTCACCACGTCAGCTGGATCAATTGGTACAGCGCTTCAAAAATGCAGTAGATCGTGTGCGCCGTTTTGAACGCACCATCCGCGATTTCTGTTTGAAAGCCAAAATGCCACGCAAGCTTTTCCTGGAGACATTCCCACCAAATGAAACCAATGAGCGCTGGATTGATGATTGCATCAAGCAACACAAGGACGCCCCCTGGACAGCCAACATTGAACCGGTAGTCGGTAAAATCAAAGAAAACCAGCGCCGCCTCAAACGTGTCGAGCAGGAAACCGAGATGGACGTGGGCGAGCTTAAAGATGTAGCCCGCAAATTAACCATGGGTGAAGCTAAGATGCGTCAGGCCAAACGCGAAATGATCGAAGCTAACTTGCGCCTGGTGATCTCTATTGCCAAGAAATACACCAACCGCGGCCTTGGTTTCCTTGACCTGATTCAGGAAGGTAACATCGGCCTGATGAAAGCCGTTGAAAAATTTGAATGGCGCCGTGGTTATAAGTTCTCCACCTATGCCACATGGTGGATTCGTCAGGCTATCACACGCTCCATTGCCGACCAGGCCCGTACCATCCGCATTCCGGTGCATATGATTGAAACGATCAATAAGATGATGCGTGTATCTCGTCAGATCGCACAAAACATCGGTCGTGAACCAACACCGGAAGAGCTGGCAGAGCACCTTGAGATGACCGTTGAGAAAGTAGAACAGATTCTTGAAGTAGCCAAAGAACCTGTTTCTCTGGAAACACCAATTGGTGATGATGAAGACTCTCAGTTGGGCGATTTTGTTGAAGATGACAATGCTGAAAACCCACTTGATGCAGCCGTTAGCGCCGCACTTGCTGAAGCGACTCTTGAAGTGCTGGAAAACCTCACCGATCGTGAGCAAAAAGTACTGCGCATGCGTTTTGGCATCGGTATGAACACCGACCACACACTCGAAGAAGTGGGCAAACAGTTTGGCGTTACACGTGAACGTATTCGTCAGATCGAAGCCAAAGCACTACGTAAACTGCGTCACCCATCACGTGCTCAGAAGTTAAAAACGTTCGCTGATGCACCTGATTCTGCAGTGCAACTGGAAGGCAGCATCCGTTAAAATCTTTTCAGACCGAACAAAAAAAAGGGGCTCATTCGAGCCCCTTTTTTTTATGCCTCCCATCACTCAGAAGTTTGCATAGCTGGTGTTCCAAGAGCATAATATCAGGTCATTTTTTGTTCCATCCGGTTTTCAATATGGGTCTTGAATTGCAGGAGGAAGTAGATGGTAGCAGCTGATAATGTAGCAACGCCCTCTTTTGCACATAGCAATGAATTCCTACAGGTCCGCCTGGAGCAGGTTCGCCTGTTATTTGAACCCACATTGCGTGCTGCTTTTGCTTCGGTCGCCGGTGGCATTATGCTCGCCTATCTCCAGTGGCATGTAATTGACCACGCAATCATTCTCTGCTGGCTGACTTTTTTAGCTCTGGTGATCTGCGGACGCACTATCAGTTACATAGTTTTCAAGAGGCAAAACCCCGATCTGAACCGCGCTCTGCAATGGGAAAAAGCCCATGTCTCCATCTCAGTGTTTGGCGGCATGGCTTGGGGCTCGGCAGGCATATTCCTCTTTCCGCAAGGATCATTTGAACATCAGGCCGCTACGGTTGTGATGATTGCAGGCATTGCAGCAGGCTCAATCACAACATTTTCAGCTTTACGAAAGCCCGTTTTTATTTTCCTTCCACTAGTGCTTGCCCCGGTCACACTTAATCTCTTTTTTCAACAAACGGACACATCGCTCCTAGTTGGCATCATGTTCATTGTATATGCCTCATTTCTAACAAGTGCTGCAGAACAAAATTACCAGAGCCACCTGCAAAATATTTCACTCCGGTTTAAAAGTGAAGAGAGAGAGCATGCCATCCACAAATCTGAACAAACGATTTTGAAGATTGCCGACATATTAAAAATGATTGCCCGAGGCGAAACTGCGAGTGAAATATATAATGCCATTGCTTTACTGTATGAATCCAGGCATCCGGGCATGCGTTGTTCCATGCTGAAACTGGAAGGAACAATGCTGATGCACGGTGGTGCACCGAGTCTTCCAAAGGCCTATTGTGAAACGATCAATGGCTTGGAATATGGTCCCTCTGTTGGTTCATGTGGCACAGCTACCTTCACAGGCAAACGTGTACTGGTCGAGAATATCGCTACAGATAAAAAATGGGCCCAAATCAAACAACTTGCCCTGCCGCATGGACTGCGCTGTTGCTGGTCAGAACCGATTATAAGCTCAACAGGCAAAGTACTCGGTGCCTTTGGCATGTATTACAACCATCCGGCTTTGCCCAATACAGAGGAGCTTGAAGATCTTGAGGCTGCAGCAAGACTTGCCAGCATCATTATGGAGCGTGAGCAAAGGGAAAAGGAGCTGCGGCAAAGTGAATACCAGTACAGGACTTTGGTTGAGAATCTGCCCCAGCGATTCTTCCTTAAAGATAGAGACTCCGTATTTATTTCATGCAGCAGTAATCTGGCAGAAGACTTAGGCATCACACCGGAACAGATCGCAGGAACGACAGATTTTGATTATTTTCCGAAAGAGATAGCGAGCAAGTATCAACAAGATGACCAGAGAATCATGACATCCAGGGTAGCCGAGGAAATTGAAGAGCAGATTCGCGTCAATGGCGAGGATCGAATCATTCACACCATCAAGGCACCTGCCTTAGATGAAGAAGGCAATGTCGATGGTGTGCTAGGTATTTTTAATGACATTACTGACCATAAAATACTTGAAGAACAATTCCACCAGGCACAAAAAATGGAAGCCGTCGGCACATTGGTTGGTGGTATTGCGCATGATTTCAACAACACTCTGGCAGCTATTACCGGCAATCTCTATCTAGCCAAAGAAGATGCTGCCGAGCTACCTGCAGTTGTCAGCAAACTGCAAACGATTGAAAAACTATCATTCGGTGCAGGGGACACCATCCAGAAGCTGCTCGCCTTTGCACGTAAATCCATGATCAGTATGAATCCCGTTCCGCTCTCCGGCTTCGTGAAAGAAGTCATCCAACTTCAACGTGTAGCCATTCCTGAAAACATCCGCCTTAGCCAGCAGATTGATAATGGAGGCCTACAGATTCTTGGTGATATAAATCTACTTCAGCAAGTTCTGGTTAACCTCATTAACAACGCCCGTGATGCTGTCATCGAGACAGAAAAGCCGGAAATAAAAGTTACGCTTCATAAAGTAACAAGGAACAAAAAGCTTACGGAAAACCATCCAAACCTGGAGGGTGATGAATTTGCCTGTATTTCCATCACTGATAATGGTGAAGGAATCGAAGAGCGTCATTTACAACATATCTTTGAACCTTTTTTCACCACCAAAGAGGTTGGAAAGGGTTCTGGTCTTGGCCTATCCATGGTATTTGGAGCCATGCAGTCTCATAACGGTGCTATTGAAATTGAAAGCAGCCCCGGTATGGGCGCCAACTTCAGCATTTATCTACCTCTCCTAGAATCCATACCCGAACACAGCATCTCAAATCATAACGAGGAGATTATCAACGGAAATGGAGAAACCATTCTTTTGGTTGACGATGAGAAGATGGTGGTTGATGCGTGCAAAAAGGTATTAGAAAAAATCAACTATCAAGTTGTGACCGCTTCAGATGGCATGGAAGCGATTGAAGCGTATGCCCGCCATAAAGAAAAAATTGATCTGATCATTCTGGATATCGTGATGCCTGAGTTGGGCGGCTTTGGAGCAGCTAAGAGCATTCGAGAAATCAACCCTGATGCTAAAGTCATATTTGCTACAGGTTACGATAAAACTGAACAACATATTGATGGCGATTCAGAAATAATGCTTTCCAAGCCGCTTAGAATTCATGAATTAAGTCAGGTCATCAGAAACCTACTGGACAGCTAAGACCTCAAACCGGTGGAATATGTATACGCTCTATCTCAACCGCCATACGCGTTGAAGGATCAATAGTTACCAAGGTCGCAAAGATAGAGGCTCCACCCTCAACGGCTTCAAAACGCTCCGGTAAACGCTGGACCATACGCCGCAAAGCACCTTCAACCTTCATACCGATAATGGATTGATAAGAGCCCGTCATACCGATGTCAGATTGGTATGCCGTACCCGATGCATGAATAATCTCATCACAGGTAGGCACATGGGTATGCGTGCCATACACAAAGGACGCACGCCCATCCATATACCACCCCATACCCATCTTCTCACTGGTCGCTTCAGCATGCATATCAACCAACACAGCACTGACATCATCAGGAATTTCAGACATAGCCTGATCAACTGCTTCGAACGGACAATCCCATGATCCCATAAACACCTGACCGATAAGATTAATGACCGCGATTTTATGGCCAGTGGTAGTCTCTTGCACTGTCCAACCACGGCCTGGTGCAAACTTGGTAAAATTCATCGGACGCACATAGCGATCATCTTCATCAATATGCTCAAGAAAGCTGCGTTGATCCCAGCAGTGATTGCCATTGGTTAGCACATTCACACCCAAATTAAACAATTCATCAGCCACCTTTTCCGTGGTACCAAAACCATGCGCCAGGTTTTCACCGTTTGCGACCACAAAATCGACCTGATGCATATCAATGAGTGATGGCAAGTGGGTCTTGAGCGCACGTCTGCCAGCTTGACCAAGCACATCACCAATCACCAACACCTTCATTCTCTCTAAGCTGTTTTCGTACATGCAATAGCCTCTTTTTCTGTAATAACATAATCCATCGGCACATCATGACTTTCAAATGGCACTTGTGCGACTTCCTGACATGAAAAGGCCAAACCAATCACCTGCTTGATATACATGCGATGCTGGGCAAGCCAGAAATCAAAACAGCCTTTACCCATACCCAAGCGGTTTCCCTGCCTATCAAAAGCAGCCAAAGGGCATAACAGTGTCGTTGCCCCCTGCGTACCATCCCACAACTTGCCACCAACCGGCTCCTGAATACCGAACAGACCTGTTTGCCAGCACGTTGCATCAGAAAGCTCATGCCATTCCATATGTTCATGGTGATGCGTTACTGAAGAAAAAAGGCGATACTCATCAGCTTCAAGCAGGGCACCTGTTGCCACTTCAGAGGGCAGTGAGCGATAGATCAGTAAGTTTTGGGACGGCTCACTTTCAGCAGAAAGATAGGCAAACAGGGATGCCATAATCGATTCAGAACAGGCTTTCCGATGATCTGGAGTCAACGCCTTACGCTGCTTCAGCGCATATGCACGGAGAAGGGCTTTATTCATGGGCAGGTCGCTTTATAAAAATGGAGCAAGGCTTATTCGCGGCAGGAGAGTAGAAGGAACCTCCGCGCTGGCGTGGTGGCAAACAGTCGACGAACCCTCTAACAAGAGGTGGGTGCCGCAACCGGGCATCAGGTATCCCAAAAAGGGACGCACAACAGCCAGGATAGGTAAGCTCCCATTCGACAAGTATCGGCTCAGGCAACATTTATGCCATTCGCTCAACGCAGAGGCGCTTTCGCTAAACCTTCTGCTTGTAACACTACACTATCAAAATCGGAGATCAAGCCTTCCAGACCATCAACGCCTGAACTCTTGGCTTTTAATAACTCACCGGCTAAATTTAGTGCTACAAGCGTTAACAGACGATCTGAACCAACAGATGCACCCATCTCTCTAAGCTCATCAATATGCTGCTGCACAAGGTCAGACGCCGCCATTACCTGATCTGGATCTTCATCAGTCAAAATAGAAAAATTACGGCCCATTAAGGTGATTTCAACAGGATTACTCAAGATGCTTCTCCCTGTTCAGAAATCAACCCATCAAGTTGCTCCATCGCATGCTCCACGCGGGCTTTCGCTTCCAGCCGAGCATTTTGAACGCCTTCGAGCTCACTCTCCAGGCGCTGCACCTGATCTCTACGTTTGCGCAGTTCGCTTTCAGCAATACGAACCACCTCACGCATGCGGTGATTATCGGCAATAGTTTTTTCCATATTGCGGCGAATAACAGACAAGTGTTCGGTAAGTGCTTGCATGCGCTCTTCAAGGGCTTGTTGCGGTGTCTCTGACATGGTTGACATTGAATCACTTTCAGCCAATAAATTCAAGCCTAATATATTGCATTTCAGTGAATATCCAGCCACTCCACTTCAATTCGCACGCTATTTGTGCAAATCATCTCATCAAGAATGGTATTTCAATCAATTACCAACATCAGCACCTTGTTCATGAACATCAAGCACTGCATCTGCTA
>Ga0316202_10001322_pt1 | contig 19701 bp, 16 predicted proteins | sample 3monrhotite_MG_FD_204934 | JGI IMG/M metagenome (GOLD analysis project Ga0316202, IMG submission 204934) | Microbial mat bacterial communities from mineral coupon in-situ incubated in ocean water Damariscotta River, Maine, United States -... | ecosystem: Environmental > Aquatic > Marine >... | reverse complement strand
CGATGGTAGTGTGACTCTTGTCACAAAGAAGCCCATGTGAGAGCGCAGCGGGACATCGCTAGACGCCTATTAAGAAAGCCCGTTACTGATGTGACGGGCTTTTTGCTGTATAATTCTTTTTATTTTTTTGTTATTGAGTGTTTTATGTCGTTTAAATCAACTCTAGATTGGGAAACCGCTCAAAAGCGCGCTGATATTTTACGAAAAATTAGACATTTTTTTTATAATAGGAATGTTATTGAAGTTGAAACTCCTGCTTTAAGCCAAGGGACGGTGACCGATCAATACTTAGACGCATTCAAATGCACATACAAATATTTAAGTAGTCCTTCTTTCAATACGAGTATGTATCTACAAACATCACCAGAATTTTCTATGAAACGATTACTTGCAAGTGGTTATGGTGATATATACCAAATATGTAAAGCGTTTAGAAATGAACAGGCGGGTAATCATCACAATCCTGAATTCACTATATTGGAGTGGTATAGATTAGGTTTTGATCATATGCAATTAATGGCTGAAGTTAGTGAATTACTGATGTTGATTTTATCTTGTAAAAAGCCTATTCAAATATCTTATCAACAATTATTTTTAAAATATACGGCTATTGATCCTTTAAATACTTCGCATAGTGAATTATTAAACCTTTTAAAGATACATAATAAGTTAAGTGATTGGTTAATTAAAGAGCTTAATATTGATGTACTTTTACAGGTAGTATTATCGGAAATAATTGAAGATAAAATAGGCAAAGAACAACCATGTTTTATTTATAATTTTCCTTGTTCACAAGCTTCATTGGCTCAATTGTCTTGTGATGATCCGCGTGTTGCTGAAAGATTTGAATGCTATTATCAGGGAGTTGAGCTGGTTAATGGGTTTAACGAACTAACCGATGCAAAAGTTCAATTAGCACGATTTGAACAAGATAATATTCACCGTAAACAAAATAATTTAGTGGAAAAACCAATAGATACGCATTTAATTTCAGCTTTGAAGTCAGGTTTGCCGCAATGCTCTGGCGTAGCGTTAGGTGTAGATCGCTTAATTATGCTCGCCTGTAATAAACGTAAAATTGAAAAGGTAATTAGTTTTCCCATTTATTGTTCGTAATACCATACAAATCTAATGTTATAATGTAACATTTGTGATAGTATAACATTTCTTTAATATTTCATGTTTAATCACAATCGTCAGGTAAACAATGTTAGATCGTATTGGAATTTCAGCTGCCTCTCTCTGTGCACTTCACTGCATACTATTACCTGTTTTATTACCTGCTCTTCCTTTATTAGGTTTAAGTTTTTTAGCGGATCATTGGTGGGAACATGTGTTCTTAATGGTATCAGCGATTATTGGTTCTCTGGCATTGTTTTCAGGGTTTAAACAATATCATCGTCGTTTATATCCATTTTACTTACTATTTTTAGGTATTGCTGTTTATTGGCAAAAACATGATTTTTCTGCAGAAACTCAACCTTATATAATTGTGCTAGGTGCTAGTCTTATCATTGCTGCACATTTTATCAATTTACGTTTATGTAATAGTTGTAAAAAATGTGTAGATCATGAATGTTCTGCTTCTGAAGTAAGTTAAAGATCAAGTTCTTTTAATTTTCTCGTTAGAGTATTTCTTCCCCACCCTAATTTTTTTGCCGCTTCCTGCTTGTGGCCATGAGTAAATTTTAGAGCTTGTTTAAGTAATATGCTTTCAAATATAGGTGTTACATCGTTCAATATATTATTTTTTCCTTGTAGTAATTGTGTATCTGCCCAGCTAGTTAATTCTGTTTGCCAATTACTTTTTCCCGAAAGTGTTGTTGCAATACTTTTATTGTCAGTGAGTTCTGGTGGTAAATCTTCAAGTAAAATTTCTTGGCCGCTTGCCATAACCGTTAGATATCTACAAGTATTTTCTAATTGTCTTACATTACCAGGCCATTGGCATTGTTCTAGGTATTTTAATGCGTTTCTATCGAGTGTTTTTGCTTCAACAGCAAGCTCCTTTGCAGCTAGAGTCAGAAAATGCTGCGCGAGTTGGGTAATATCTTCAGTTCTTTCCCGTAAGCTTGGCAATTGAATGCGAATAACATTTAACCGATGAAATAAATCTTCGCGGAATTCATTTTTTGCAACACGTTCCTCAAGATTTTGATGGGTAGCAGCAATAATTCTTACATCGACAGTTATTGGAGTATGGCCACCGACTCGATAAAATTGACCATCAGCTAAAACGCGTAATAAGCGCGTTTGTACATCAAGAGGCATATCACCTATTTCATCAAGAAATAAAGTACCTTGGTGAGCTTGTTCAAAACGGCCATGACGAATTGCATTAGCGCCAGTGAAGGCTCCCTTTTCATGCCCAAATAGTTCTGATTCAATTAAATCTTTAGGAATAGCAGCCATATTTAGAGGAATGAAAGGAGCATTTGAGCGAGGGCTATGCATGTGTAATGCATGCGCTACTAACTCTTTACCGGTACCTGATTCACCATTAATTAGTACGCTGATGCTAGAACGTGATAATCGACCAATAGCGCGAAAGACTTCTTGCATTGCAGGGGCTTCACCAATAATACCGACAGATACCGTGGGTTTAATAATGGGGTTGTTTTGCGCTTTTTGTTCACGGGCATGATTTAATGCTCGCTTGGTGATAGAAAGTGCATCATCAATATCGAATGGCTTTGGTAGATATTCGAAAGCACCGCCTTGATAAGCATTTACCGCACTATCAAGGTCTGAATGTGCCGTCATAATAATAACAGGGATGTCTGGAAATTGTTTATTGATCTTCCCTAGTAAGGTAATACCATCAACTTTAGGCATTTTTATATCAGAGATGATAACTTCGGGCTGATTATGAACCAATGCTTCAAGTAATCGTTCTGCACTTTCAAAGGATGCCGCAGATATCTCTGCGCTAGAGAGTGCTTTTTCTAACACCCATCGAATAGAACTATCATCGTCTACAATCCACACTTGTTCAATATTCATGAATGGTTCTCTTTTGAAATAGGTAATAAAATAATAAACTCAGTACGACCGTGTCGGCTTTTACATGATAATTTACCGTGATGCTGATTAATTAAGGTTTGAGAAATAGATAAACCAAGGCCGGTACCATTTTCTCGACCGGATACCATAGGATAAAATAGTGTGTCTTGTAGTTTTAAAGGAATGCCAGGGCCATTATCTATAATGCTTATTTGTACGGATAATTTTACTAACTTACCCTTAATGGTTTGATTCGTTCCAATACGGGTTTTAAAGCTGATTTGGCCGTTTTTGCTTACGGCTTGAGCGGCATTATTGACAATATTTAAAATCGCCTGTTGAATTTTATCCTGATCGAATTCTATTTCAGGAATTGATGGGTCATAATCACGAATAATGTGAATGTTTTTTGGATTATTACATTGCGTTAATTGGCAAATGGTTTCTAAAATTTGATGAATATTATGTAATGATACTTTCGGTAATTGATTCGGCCCAAGTAAGCGATCAACTAAATTTGTTAACCGATCAGCTTGATCAATAATGATTGAAGTGTACTCTTGCAGTTCACTTGATATTTCACGTGATAATAATTGTGCCGCACCACGTAAACCCCCTAGAGGATTTTTAATTTCGTGTGCTAAGCCCTTTATTAAATCTCTTGCAGCTTCCCATTGATGTAACTGGAAGGTTTCAGCACTAATATTTTTTAATTGGTCTACCTGTTTTAGTTCTAATAAAATGTGTGGTTGATGAGAAAATTCAACAGAAGAAACGCTAATTTCAACAGTGATAGGCGAACTCTCCAAGACACTAAGTATGACTTCATTATCGGTGAACTCTTTACCTGTCGCTAAAATCTCTAATAAGCGTTGATCATTAATAGAGTCGTTAAAAAAAATATCGTGAAAGGCTAAGTCTTTCAGCTTTTTGTAACTGCGTAACAATAATGCTTCGGCGGCAGGGTTTACATACTGAATAGTTAATTTTTCATTAAGGATCACAATGGCACTAACTAAATGTGTAGCTATCTGGTGTTGATAGTTTAACTTTTCTTGTTTTGATTCACGTATTTTCTGCATCATAAAACCCTAGTTGCACCAAGATGGTGCTTACTAAATTCAGTGTAGAGAATTTAAACACTATTTGCACTATAAAACGTTAAGCAATAATGAGGTTACTTAGCTTTTATTGCTGATGCTCTGTGCATATAGAATGTTGTAGTTTGAGAGGATGCAATAACCTTGCCTTTGTTATCGATGAGATCCATTTTAATTTGATGCTCACCTCGATCGATATTACGCAAAATATATACGGCTCTAGTTTGAGCTTTTTGATGTTTTTTATCATCAAGATATAATTGAATTTTAAAGCCATTTTTAAATACGGGCTTTATTCTGCCTGCAATATAAACAGAGCCAGTATTATCTCGAATAGTTTCATTTTTTTCTGGTTGAGTTATCTCGACTTGATAACTGTTATCTAATTGTTGTGGATTAATATCAAGTATTGAGGTGTCGATACTTGAGGTTATATTGTTTGAAGGATTAACCTTAACCTCTTCTGCACCAGGACGGGGCGTATCTGAATACACTAAAACACCCTTTTCGTTCCGCCAAACATAAATTTTGGCGGAAGCCGCAATAGTATTAAACGACAAAATTGTTAATAAAAGTGTTATACCAATAACTTTCATCATGCTGGTTTACATTTCCTTAGAGCAAGCAATAAAGCAACTTAGACGAGCTTGCTTGTGTGAATACCGATATTATCCTTAGTTCAATCTCTTAATTTATCCAAATTATTGAATTAATACCACTAAAAAAGCTCACCTAGGTGAGCTTTTTATTTTATAAAGTGTAAATGTTTGTAGAAAACGTTTAATAATTTAGACGATTAAACACTATAGTACATTTCAAATTCTACAGGGTGAGTCGTTGAGTTAAGCTTTTCAACTTCGTCACGTTTAAGTCCAATGTAGGCATTGATCATATCTGCATCCATAACGCCACCCTCTAATAAAAAGTCTTTATCGGCTTCTAAAGCATCTAATGCGGATTCTAGAGAAGATGCAACTTGTGGAATTTCAGCGGCTTCTTCAGCAGGCAAGTCATATAAATCTTTATCCATAGCATCGCCAGGGTGAATTTTATTTTTAATACCATCAAGACCAGCCATTAACATCGCTGTAAACGCTAAGTATGGGTTGGCCGTTGGATCAGGGAAACGTACTTCAATGCGCATTGCTTTAGGTGATGGTACCATTGGGATACGAATAGAGGCTGAACGATTACGTGCAGAATAAGCAAGCATAACCGGTGCTTCAAAACCTGGTACAAGACGCTTGTATGAATTGGTTGAAGCATTAGTAAATGCATTTAATGCTTTAGCATGCTTGATAATACCACCCACATAATAAAGTGCTAATTCAGATAATCCACCGTATTTATCACCCGAGAATAAGTTAACACCACCCTTGGCTAAAGATTGATGAACGTGCATACCTGTACCGTTGTCACCTACTAAAGGTTTTGGCATAAAGGTCGCTGTTTTTCCATAAGCATGAGCAACGTTATGAACAACATATTTATAAATTTGTACTTCATCAGCTTTCTTAACCATCGTATTAAAGCGACATGCAATTTCGTTTTGACCAGCCGTTGCTACTTCATGGTGATGGGCTTCAACAACTAAGCCCATATCTTCCATGACTAAACACATAGCTGAACGTAAGTCTTGAGATGAATCAACTGGTGCTACAGGGAAATAACCGCCTTTAACGCCAGGACGATGTCCCATGTTGCCTTCTTCATAACTAGTATTTGAATTCCAAGAAGCTTCTTTGTCGTCAATTGAATACATTGCACCATTCATGCCCGCACTAAATTTAACATCGTCAAATACGAAGAATTCTGGCTCAGGACCAATTAATACCGTATCGGCAATACCTGTACTGCGCATATATTCTTCAGCACGTTTTGCTACTGAACGAGGGTCACGACTGTAACCTTGCATTGTTGTAGGTTCTAAAATGTCACAACGAATATTTAAAGTAACTTCTTCTGTAAATGGGTCGAGAACTGCTGTCGATGGATCAGGCATAAGTACCATGTCAGATTCATTAATACCTTTCCAACCAGCAATTGAAGAACCATCAAACATTTTACCGTCTTCAAAAAAGTCTTCATCTACTTGGTGATGAGGAATTGAAACATGTTGTTCTTTGCCTTTTGAATCAGTAAAACGTAAATCAACAAATTTAACATCATGCTCTTTAATTAAATCGAATACTGCTTGTGACATTGAAAGTCTCCAGTGTTAGTTAGTTCTGTTAAATGGTGTTTAACAATTAGGTAAATCTAATGGTTCAGTTAATAGCTAAATTCATGCCAACAATAATTGCATTGATTTACAAAGGGTTTTCATTAATAGCTTCGATTTATTGCACCATACTGTTCATTGGCTGCCTTATTTTGGTGCAATATTTTTTTTACAATAACAAAGCATCATATTTATACCGAAAAAACAAATTTAATTAAATAGGCGAATAATAAAGCTAAATGTCATTATACCTTGAAGTGTATGCCGTAGTAGAATAAAAATTAAACAAAAAATGGCGATACACAACGATCCTTTTAGTCTATAATACGCCACCGAATAAAACCGTGTATTAATGTTTATCTTATTTTTCATATGGCATTAATTGCACAGGTTTATCTTTAGACTAATTTATAGATGAATTTAAATGACAAAGCCAATTGAAATCAGCAAGTTAAGAAATATTGCTATAATCGCTCACGTTGACCATGGTAAAACCACTTTAGTAGATAAGTTACTTGATCAATCAGGTACTTTGGATGCTCGCGCTGGACACGATGAACGTGTGATGGATTCAAACGACATCGAAAAAGAGCGTGGTATTACCATTCTTGCTAAAAATACAGCGATTAACTGGAATGATTATCGTGTAAATATCGTAGATACTCCGGGTCACGCCGATTTTGGTGGTGAAGTTGAGCGCGTTATGTCAATGGTTGATTCTGTATTGTTAATTGTCGATGCGCAAGAAGGTCCAATGCCACAAACGCGCTTTGTAACCCAAAAAGCTTTTGCGCAAGGGTTAAAGCCTATCGTAGTTATTAATAAAATAGATAAACCAGGATCACGTCCAGATTGGGTTATGGATCAAATTTTTGATTTGTTTGATAACCTAGGCGCAACAGACGAACAACTTGATTTTAAAGTAGTTTATGCTTCAGCGATTAATGGTTGGTCATCATTAGAAAGTGGTGTTGTCGGCACTGACATGACACCATTATTTGAAACTATTATTAATGAAGTACCAGAGCCTGACGCTGATGCAGATGGTTCATTTCAAATGCAAATTTCGCAACTTGATTACAGCTCTTATTTAGGAGTTATTGGTATTGGCCGTATTACTCGTGGTAGTGTTAAACCCAACCAACAAGTAACCATTAAAGGTGCTAACAGTAACCTCCACAATGGTAAAGTTGGTAAAGTATTTGGCTATTTAGGCTTAGATCGTAATGAAGCTGAAATAGGTTATGCTGGTGATATTATCGCTATCACTGGCTTAGGTGAACTTAAAATTTCAGATACTGTTTGTTGCCCTAACGAAGTTGAAGCCTTACCTGCATTATCTGTTGATGAACCAACGGTTACAATGACATTCCAAGTGAATACATCACCTTTTTGTGGGAAAGAGGGTAAATATGTAACCTCTCGTAATATTCTTGAACGTTTACAAAAAGAATTAATTCATAATGTTGCGTTACGAGTTGAAGAAACTACTGATCCTGATAAATTTAAAGTATCAGGTCGTGGTGAGTTACATTTAGGTATTTTAATTGAAAATATGCGCCGTGAAAATTATGAATTAGCAGTATCTCGTCCAGAGGTAATTATTCGTGAAATCAATGGTGAAATACAGGAACCCTATGAAACAGTGACTATTGATGTTGAAGAGCAACATCAAGGGCCAATTATGGAACGTATGGGGGTTCGTAAAGCTGAACTTACTGATATGGCACCCGATGGCACTGGTCGTATTCGTATGGACTTTATAATGCCAAGTCGTGGTTTAATTGGTTTTCAAACCGAATTTATGACTCTAACTTCAGGTTCTGGTTTAATTTACCATACCTTTTTTGAATATGGTCCTCATAAAGGTGGAGAAATAGGCCAACGTAAAAATGGTGTTATGGTTGCAAATGCAACAGGTAAAGCGCTGACTAATGCATTATTTAATTTACAATCGCGTGGTCGTATGATGATTGGTCACGGTATTGAAATTTACGAAGGTCAAATTATTGGTATTCATAACCGTGATAACGATTTAACCGTAAATGCACTTAAAGGCAAGCAACTTACTAATGTGCGCTCATCAGGTACTGATGAAGCGCAAGTATTAACGCCACCAATTATAATGAGTTTAGAACAAGCATTAGAATTTATTGATAATGATGAGTTAGTGGAAGTTACCCCTAAAAGCATCCGTATTCGTAAAAAATGGTTAAAAGAAAACGATCGTAAACGTGAAGGTCGTTCGCCTAAATAACGGTAATGGTGATCTACAAAAAAAGCCGCTAAATGAAAGTTTAGCGGCTTTTTATTATGTCGAATTTGACGCGATTATATATAGCATCAGCATAAATAATGTTGAAAACAATCCTTGACAACAAAGAGAAAACTCAGTTTATTGTACGGTATTACCATCTAATTATTTTGAGTTCTCACCATAATGTATCCAAGCAATTTTTTACAGCCTAAGTTAAATAATCAAAACTTTTCTACTCGGCCAACCGTTGGGCTAATTGTACTCACAACAGATTTAACTTGTGAACGAGATTTTTCAATGATGTCTAAAGCAAGTGATTTAGCATTTGATCAATATGTGAATAGGATTCGTTTTATTAATCCCATGACTCAACAACGTCTAACATCAATGATAGGTGATCTAGCGGCTGTTACTGCTGATATATTACCGTCATGCCCTTTAGACACGGTTGTCTTTTGTTGCACTTCTGCTTCAGCATTAATTGGCGACCAGGTAATTCAAGATGCAATATGGCAAAGTAAGCCCAATGCAAAAGTTATAACCACCGCTTCGGCTTCTGTTGCTAGTTTGTTAGCGAAAGGCTATAAAAAAATCAGTTTACTCACACCATATAGTAAATCAGTTAGTGAAGGGGTTGCCAAATATTTTAATGACAATGGTGTTGATGTTGTATCGCTTACCTATATGGATATTAAGGATGATAGAGATGTTGCGCGTTTGTCGGTTGAATCGATCACTGCTGCAGCTAAAGCTGCCATTGCTCCATCAGCTGAGGCTCTTTTTATTTCTTGTACTGCCATGAGAGTGGTTGAAATAAAGACTGTGTTAGAAAAAGAACTAGGTATTCCTATATTTTCTAGTAATCATTCTACTTTTTGGCAAACAATGAAAGCAATTCAGTTAGTTTAAGCATCGATGTAAAGGTACTTTTTTGTTGCAGTTTCAAAGAAAGTAAGAGAATATGAAACGCTATAAAACGTTGAGATCCTAGATAAAACTTCATGATAAAACTCGATAACAAAGATATACAAATTCTTTCTGTATTGCAGCGCGATGGGAGAATTACTAAAACAGCTCTTTCAGAACAAATATTTTTGTCGCCAACACCTTGTTGGGAAAGAATAAAGCGTTTAGAGAAAGCGGGTATAATCGCTGGTTACGGTGCACAAATATCTATTGCTAATATTGGTAATTACGCCACTATTTTTATGGAAGCTAAAATCGCTACTCATCAAGCTCGTGATTTTAATTTGTTTGAAAGTTCTGTTCAGAATATGGATGAAGTACTTGAGTGCTGGGCTGTTGGTGGTGAATTAGATTACCTCCTTAAAATTGTTGTTGCAAATATTGATGAATACCAAGCTTTTGTGGACAGAATGCTCGATTCAGAAATTGGCTTGTTAAAATACAGCACTTACATCGTTACTAAAAGAATAAAAGAATCCACTGTTCTTTCAAAGTCACTTTTAAATTCTATCTTCCTCTAGTTGATTGGTAATCCCCTCAATAACATCACTTTAAATATCATTAAAAGTGATGATTAGAAATCTTAGTAACAATTAACGTAAAAATCAGAGAAAATTGATATTTTTGCGCATCAAAACAAAAAAAACCAGCTATTGGCATTTTTGTATCTTTGTTAGAATAGATCCCATCAAATATAGCATTATTTACTCCTTGCAAATTTAATTTGTTTGCTTTGAAAATAGCTGATGTAGATATATCACTACTTTCTCGTAACGCTAATGCCATTATTTAAAATGATTTATAAACAGACTATCTGTAAGCCAATAAGGGTAGAAGATAGCGTAATTTACAAACCGAATAATTCATTGCGGTTTCATTGAGGAGTAAACTTATGACAAAGCCAAGCAAAGCAACTATAGCTATATGGGGTGGTGAAACAGAGCACGAAGCTTATGAACGCTCAACACAAGTACCCGTAGTTCACAGTGTATCTTTTGGTTACAAAGATATTGAGACGTGGCATGCGGTTGCCTTAGAAAAAGAAGAGGGTCATATATACTCACGTAATACCAACCCGACAGTGCGCGCTTTCGAAGATAAAGTAAAAGAGCTTGAAGGTGCTGAATCGGCAACTAGCTTTTCTTGTGGTATGGCAGCTATCAGTAACATATTTGGTACTTTTTTACGCCCAGGTGACCGTATTGTGTCAATTAAAGACAGTTACGGTGGTACTAACAAGTTGTTTACTGAATTCTTACCGCCTATGGGTATAGAAGTGTGCTTATGTGACACGACTAACCATGAAGAAATTGAAGCAGAAGTAGCGAAAGGTTGTAAAATTCTTTATTTAGAAACGCCAACAAATCCAACCGTTAAAATTGTTGATATTACGCGTTTAGCCAAAGCGGGTAAAGCTGTCGGTGCTTTAGTGGTTGTTGATAATACCTTTGCTACACCCATTAACCAAAATCCATTACAGCAAGGTGCTGATATTGTTCTTCACAGTGCTTCTAAGTTTTTGGGTGGTCATGCTGATGCACTGGGTGGCGTTGCTTGTGGCAGCAAAGAATTAGTGAAAAAACTTTATCACTATCGTGAAATAAATGGTGCTTCACTATCGCCAATGGATGCATATAGTTTGTTGCGTGGTATGAAAACCTTGAGCTTACGTGTTCAGCGTCAAAATGAAAGTGCGATGGAAATTGCTACGTGGTTACAACAGCATCCGATGATCGAAGCGGTTAACTACCCTGGATTAGAAACTCATGTTCATCATGATGTTGCTAAAAAGCAAATGCGTGGCTTTGGCGGCATGTTAAGTTTTTCTGTTAAAGGTGGTTTAGATGCAATTAAAGTTTTCTTACCAAAACTTAAATATGCACATATGGCTGCTAACTTAGGTTGTGTTGAAACGGTTGTTGGTCCTCCATTGGTAACGAGTCATGTTGAGTGTACCGATGAAGAACGTGCGGCTGCGGGCATTCCTGAAGGGTTAGTTCGCTATTCTACAGGTATTGAAGATGTAAAAGATTTGATTGCTGATTTAGAACAGGCATTATCCTTTTTAAAATAGAGTTTTCCTTGGTTGTTTTAGTGTTAGTTTTGGGGTCCTTAGTGACCCCTTTTTTGTTACGTCCTTATCGAAATTTCTTTATTTCTTTGGTCGTGTTTGTTTATTCAACAATATCGGCAATAACATACAAACAATCACCCATTTTAGCTAAAGAGGGAATATGTCGAGAAATAACAATGCCACTATGCGTCGCATAATACTCAACGGGCAGCATGGCTGTTCTTTCTGTGTTATGAATTTTTGCCATTAAATCACCTTTTTGCACTATATCTCCTAAAGATACACAAGGTTCTAATAAACCGGAATGCTGTGCAAATAAATAGCAATGTGAATCAGCCATATCTAACTCACAGATTTCCTCATCACACGCGAGTAATTCTCCTGACATAATGCCGCTATGAATAAGAAAATTATCAACGCCCCTTTTTGCTATAGCAACTGTTCTCGGTGTTGTTGTGCCACCACCACCTAACTCAGTTGTAACAAAAATTTTTCCCATATTCTCTACTTGGGTGTCATACATACTTTCAGCATCTATATCTAGCATCATCACTTGGTATGGCGCTTGAAAAGCATCTCTTGCTGCTCGACATCGTTCTTGGTGTTCACTATCTTCTAGACGGTGACAGGCAGCAAAAGGTAAAAAGTCGAGCGTTTTACCACCCGAGTGAATATCAAGAACGTAATCAGCCATAGGCAATAGCGTACGACTAAAATAGTCAGCAATGATTTCTGTTAACGTGCCGTCTGGCTTGCCCGGAAATGCACGGTTAAGATTAACGTTGTCAATAGGTGATACCCGAGTGCCTTTTTGAAAGGCGGGGTAATTCATTGCAGGGATAATGATAATGCGACCATTAATATTACTAAAATCTGTACGTTCAGCCAAACTGAATAAAGCTATCGGGCCTTCATACTCATCACCGTGATTGGCACCCGTAAGTAATGCAGTTGAACCTTTACCATTTTTTATTTGGGTGATGGGGATCATTACTGATCCCCACGCTGAATCATCACGAGAATAAGGAAGGCTAAGAAATCCATGCTGAATGCCTTCTTTCTCAAAATCAATGGTGGCACTGATTGGATTATTTCTCATATTAATTAATCCTTTACTCTATTACTAATAACTTTCTGGGTACGTTAGACAAACATTTTGCTCCGTTCGGCGTTACTACCACACTTTCGGTAATCTCAAAGCCCCAGTTATCAAGCCATATTCCCGGCATAAAATGAAAACACATGCCTTCTTCTAATACCGTAGTATCAGTACGCCTTAAGCTCATGGTACGTTCGCCCCAATCAGGTGGGTAACTCAATCCTATTGGGTAGCCAACGCGATTAGCTTTATCAAAGCCTTGTTTTTTCAGAAAATCAAAAAACACATCAGCAACTTCACCACAAGTATTGCCGGGACGAAACATCTCTAATGTTATGTTGATAGATTCAAGAACCATCTTCTCCATGTCTAAATATTTTTGTGTAGGTTGACCAAAATATAAGGTACGTGAACAAGGGCTATGGTAACGTGCATGTACACCAGCTAGTTCCATACAAACACCTGAATTTTCCGGTATAGTGCTGCCATCCCAAGTAAGGTGACAAGCGGTACTCTCCTCGCCAACTCCCATCAAAGGAACGATAGCCGGATAATCACCAAAATGTTCAGCAGTACCTAAGGTGCCTGCGTGTAATATTTCAGCGACCAATTCATTTTTACGCATGCCGGGATGAGCTACTGCCATTACTCGTTCATACATTTTTTCAACAACTTCACCAGCTCGTTGCATATAAATGAGCTCTTGATTAGATTTTACTGCTCTTTGCCAGTTCACTAAACTGTTTGCATCAACAAATTTGGCATTAGGTAAACCACGATAAAGAGACTCTGCCGCACGCGCTGAAAAGTAATAGTTATCTTTTTCAAGGCCAATTGTGCACGTGTTAAAGCCTTTTTTGGTTAAGATTTCTGCCAAGTATTCCATTGGGTGTTCTTGCTCTGACTGTACATAATTGTCAGGGTATTCAATGATATTTTCAGCACTTAAATCAGTGGTCATCGCGGCACCAGCCGTGTCAATAATTCGACCAAACCAAAACAACGTATTATCGCTGCCGATAACGACACATTGGTGAACATAAAACGACCAAGCATCATAGCCGGTTAGCCAATTGATATTGGAAGGATCTGTAACTATAAGTAATTCTATACCTTTATCAGACATAGCCTTACGGGTTTTAATAACTCTTTCGTTATATTCTTGCTTATTAAAGCGGCGACGATTTTCAATCATGGGTATGGTCTCCAGAAGCATCATGATTATTCGATTATCCATCAGAGAATCAAGGTTGACAATTTATTTAAAGTCTACATTTTGGTTTAAGGCAAATTTAGAAAAAAACGACAAATGCATAGCAATTCAATATGTTTTCTCCTGTTGAAACTACTAATTTATTCACATTTGTCTAGCAAACAAAGACGATAAATTTTAAAGCTATAAATTAAGCCTAGTATTCCCCATTAGCCAAGTTGAATTGTCAGTTTTTCTAGGATAATGTGAAAAGAATAACAGCGAAAAATTAGCTTAGAAGACTTTATATGAAAAAATTCAAGTGTTTATCTTTTCCTGAACTTGTAGTGCCATTTAGTTGCTTTTTAGTATGTATGCAAATTTTTATTGCTCTACCATCAAAGGCAGATACATGGCGGTATGCCATGGAAGAGTCTTTAACCGAAATACAAGGAGTGTATGCTAGTCGCTTCAAAAAAGTGATAGAAGAAAACTCAGATCATAAAGTGTTGATTTATCCTTTTGGCACGTTAGGTGAGTCAACAGACCTACTTGAACAGGCTCAAGCAGGTCTGTTGCAATTTGTAGATCAATCACCTGGCTTCACCGGTACTTTAATTCCAGAAGCACAAGTGTTTCTATTACCTTATGTACTTCCTGAAAAGTACCGAGAAATTGCCTATTTTTTTAAAAATTCACAAACCATACATAAAACATTTTATAAACTTTATGGTGAACAAAACTTAGCACTACTAACGATGTTTCCTGAAGGTAATGTTGCCATAACTACCCGGGAGGTTTTTCGTTCAAAAGAAGATTTAGCCGGTATGAAAATTCGGGTAATGAGCTCTCCTTTATTAGTTGAAACGTATAAAGCTTTTGGCGCTGTTCCTACCCCTTTACCCACAGGTGAAATTTTTAGTGCTTTACAAACGAATATGATACAGGGGCAAGAAAATCCGTGGTTTTATCTTGAGTCAGCCAAACTTTATGAAGTAAGCAATGTCATTACAGAAATTGGCCATAACATTTACACCACTGCCGTGATGGCGAATAAAAAGTTCTACGATAATAGCTCTTTAGCAGATCAACAATTAATAAAAAGAGCAACAAACGAAGCGACCGACTTTATTATTGAATACCAAAAGAAATTAGAAGTTAGCGCTAAATTAATCATTAAAAAAGCCAAACCTAACATCCAATATATTACGCTAACCGATGCTGAAAGGGAGCCCTTTCGTCAAGCGGCTAAAAAAGCTCAAGCTAAGTTTATTGATATGACTGGCGCATCAGGTAAAGAAGTACTCAGGCAGTTACAAGAGGATTTAAATGATGCCAAAAACCATTAAATTTATTTTATCGTTATGTTTTTTGTTTTCAATAAGAGGTTTGTATGAGTAATAAAAAACGCAGCATGAGTAAGTTTTATCAAGCGACCTACCATTTTATCAACAAACTTGAAGCATTTTTGCTGGTAGCGAGCGTACTGTTGATGGCGACAAATAATATTGCCAATGTGATTGGGCGGGTTGTTTTTCAAGAAAGTTTATTTTTTACAGAGGAGCTCAATAGCATATTAATTATTTTAATCACTTTTGCTGGTTCAAGCTATGCTAGCCGCCATGCCAGACATATAAAAATGACGGCACTTTTTGATCTAATGTCACCGTTTTATAAGAAGATTACCATTATTGTTATCTCTTTGTTAACCGCCGTGGTTATGTGGATGATGTGTTATTTTTCTATTGAATATATTGGTTGGATTGCCCCCAAAGGCAAGGTACTACCGGCAATGCAAATTCCAGTTTACCTAACATATATATGGGTACCGACAAGCTTATTTTTAACTGGTTTAGAGTACTTTTTGACAAGTATAAAAAATATCACTCATCAAGACTTGTATTTGTCTTCAAGTATTAAAGGAGATATTTATGACTAATATCCCAGTTAACTTTGCTCCACTAAGATTTTTGCAATTAAGTAATGCATGCATAAGTGTCTACTTTATAACTAGCCTGCATGTTCAGGAGAAAAAATCATGGAAATGATGTCGTTAATGTTTGTGGTTATGATAGTGCTATTATTGCTTGGTTTTCCAATGAAAATACCACTACTTGTTGGGTCACTGATCGGGTTTTTTCTCATGTTCGGCAGTTTTGAGTATGCCCCTTTTATGATTCAACAAATGCTTGCTGGAGTAAAGCCGGCTTCTTTGATCGCGATACCTATGTTTATTCTCGCTGCCGACATTATGACCCGAGGACACTCAGCTAATCGTTTAATTGATATGGTAATGGCTTATATTGGGCATTATAAAGGGGGTTTAGCGGTGAGTACGGCAACGGCTTGCACATTGTTTGGTGCGGTTTCTGGGTCTACTCAAGCAACCGTTGTTGCGATTGGTTCACCTTTGCGACCAAAGCTATTAGAAAATGGCTACAACGACTCTTTTGTATTGTCTTTAATTATTAATGCCAGTGGTATTGCATTATTGATCCCTCCAAGTATTGGCATGATTATCTATGGCGGTATTTCTCATACTTCTATTTCAGATCTTTTTATTGCGGGAATTATGCCGGGATTATTGCTGTTAGTGCTCTTTTCACTGTACTCGGTTTATTACGCTAAAAAACATAATATCCCCACTATTGATAAAGCATCTCGCCAACAAAAATGGGGAATGACTAAGCAAGCTATTTGGCCTATGGGTTTTCCTCTTATTATCATTATTGGTATATATGGCGGTATCTTTAGTCCTACAGAAGCGGCATCAACCTGTGTTTTATATGCATTAATTCTTGAGGTATGGGTATTTAAATCACTGTCGATGAGTGACATTATTGATAGCGCTAAATCAAGTGGTTTAATAACAGCTGTGGTGTTTATATTAGTCGCCGCAGGTGCAGCTTTCTCTTGGATTATTTCTTATGCTCAAATACCTCAAGCGGCGATGTCGAGTCTTGGTTTGGCAGACGCTAGTAAAATTGAACTGCTTACTGTTATCTCAATAGCATTTTTCATCGGTTGTATGTTTGTTGATTCTATTGTGGTTATTTTGATTTTAGTGCCCATTTTCTTGCCTGAAATTGACCGCCTTGAACTAGATAAGGTATTAGTCGGTATATTGATAACATTACAAGTTGCCATTGGTGCAGTAACGCCACCGTTTGGCTGTAATATATTTACTGCAGTTGCTGTATTTAGGCGTCCTTATATGGACGTAGTTAAAGGTTTACTTCCTTTTCTTTTACTATTGTTATTGGTTGTATTACTGGTGATTTTATTTCCACAAATAGCATTGTTCCCACTAGATTTACTCTAAATATTGCAAGTAGATAGCTCCTTGAGTTTAATATTTTAGGGAGCTAAAAAGTCTTTTAAGTCCTCTAACGTAGCTCTATGCTGATCAATAATAATAAAGATTCAGCCGTATCTTTATTATCAAAATATGAACGATATTCGCAACCTTATTACTATTCAAGTGTCATTTAAGAACAAATAGCTAGCTCTATATCTGGAGTGTGCCAAATTTTTATTGGAATTTAGCTTATTCTTTAGAGAAAAACACAAAATAAGCGGGGCAAAACAGAAAAATTTACGCTGTGAATTCGTTATATTTTTAAAGGTGGAGAGGAAAGCTCAATAAACATTACAAAAATTTCGTCCCATGCATGAATTATTACAATGAATTACTACTGGAGATAAGGGAACATGAATATATTACCCCCAAAAAGCAATAAGCTGTTCTTTCCGCTGATCACAACAATAATAGCACTATCGATATCAACTGCACCTATTGTTAAGGCCGCTGAAGAACAGAAAGATAAAGTAAAGAAAGCAGTGAAAAAACAATCTGTGGTAGAAGTTATCCAAGTAACGGCAAGTAAGCGCTCAGAAAGCGTTCAAAAAGTTCCTATGGCTGTATCTGCCTTTTCAGGAGAAACACTTGAAAAGCTAGGCGTGCAAGAAGGACTTAATATAACCCAACACATACCTAATATGAACTTTTTTGCCATTTTCGGCGAAGCGTCTAGCCCTTCTATGAGTATTAGAGGCATCAGTCTTGTGAATTATTCAGATTCATGGGAAGCACCAGTGTCTATTTATGTAGATGATGTCTACCACGGAAATCCAGCTGGATCAGCGATGCAGCTGTTTGATATTACTCGTGTAGAAGTTTTAAAAGGGCCGCAAGGTACGCTTTTTGGTCGTAACACCACTGGGGGATTAGTAAATTATATTACGAATAATCCACAGGATGATTTTGAAGCTAAGGCATCTGTTCAATTTGGATCTTATAACCAAAAAATCATTGAAGGTGTTTTAAATATACCTTTAACTGACGGTATTCGCTCAAGGCTAGCGGTGAAAATGAATAAAGCCGATGGCTGGCAAACCAACCATGCCTCACCTGTTAATGATTATGGAAATGATGTTGATACCAAAAACTTAAATAGTACTGATAGTCTTGCTTACCGCCTTAAATTTGCTTTTGATATTGGTAAAGAGTCAGAATTACTACTAGATTTTCATGGTAGTAAAGCCGATCAAACGTCTGTAGGTTTTGCTCATATGGGTTATTTAGATCCCGTTAGCGGCGATAGATGTTCTATTAAGCGTATTCATAATGGGGAGTGTACCAGTAATACTTTTGGTACCACAGGTATAGCCGAATCAGGTGGTCAATGGGGGCCTGAGCATGTCTCTTCGAGTATTGGAGGCGGAACAGTTACACAAATAGATACCGATGGTATATCTGCTAAATTAACTATCCCATTAACCGATGATATTATTCTAACGTCTATTACTGCTCAAGAAAAAATGAATAAATTTTTACAAGATGACGGTGATGGTGTTGGGCTTTCTGGGGTTGGCTTTAATGTTTACTTTGATGAGCAATATCGTTCAGACACCAAGCAAATAACAGAAGAACTTCGTTTAAATGGCCAAACTGATAAGACAAAATGGGTAGCAGGTTTCTATTATTATGACGATAGTAGACAAATGCGTACACAAAACCCAGCAGGAGCTGATTTTCCAATTGCTGGTGGTTGGGCTCATCAAGAAGATGTATTGCTTAAGTCAAAATCGTGGGCTGTATTTGGTCAGTTTGATTATGATTTAACTGATGACCTTACTTTAGTTACAGGTTTACGTTATACCAAGGATGATCGTACCTATCACTATGAACGACCTGTTAGTTACTATGGGCCATTAGATCCTACCGATGCTAATGGCGATGGTAATTTTAATGATCCTATTAATGATACGTTAGGTGAGAGTGGTTTTTCTGGTAAAATAGGTCTTAACTACAATTTAGACGCTGATACGCTACTTTATACTAGTATCTCTACAGGGTTACGAGCAGGCGGTTTTTCAGCAAGTTATAACTCAAAGCCAGCCGCTTTTGAGCCAGTAAAACAAGAAAAAAATACCAGCCTTGAAGTCGGCTTCAAAACAACCATTCTCGATGGTAAAGCACGACTTAATGGTGCAGTGTTTAAATATAACCTGAAAGATTTTCAAGCCCAAGTATTTGAAACACTGGCAACAGGTAGCGTAATACTTAACGCGGGTGATGTTGACGGTATCGGTGCTGAATTAGATTTAACTTATGCTGTTACTGAAGATTTTGAAGTTATTGCCGGTCTTGGTTTGCTCGACACTAAAATGAACTCAAATAAAAATACTATCGTGGCTGGAGAAACAGTAAGTCTTGATGGTGTTTCCTTACCATCAGCACCAAAATTATCTTATAGTCTGATCGGGCGTTATTATATTGGCAATGT
>Ga0316202_10001321_pt1 | contig 19715 bp, 23 predicted proteins | sample 3monrhotite_MG_FD_204934 | JGI IMG/M metagenome (GOLD analysis project Ga0316202, IMG submission 204934) | Microbial mat bacterial communities from mineral coupon in-situ incubated in ocean water Damariscotta River, Maine, United States -... | ecosystem: Environmental > Aquatic > Marine >... | reverse complement strand
CCCATTGCCGAAGTCAGCTTTGGCTTTGATATACAATCGTGAATCAAATTCCCAACCTTTTTTATCAACTGCGGCTGAATTGAAATCAAAGTTATTAAATGATTGATAGCGCTCGCGCAGATCAGCAGAGGTTGTCCAATCTGCGGCAAAAGATACGGCTGAAAAACATAAGGCTGTTGATAGTAATGCAATTTTTTTAATCATTCTAAAACTCCTTTTAATGTATTTAAATTTTCGTCTTTTTTTACACATTCGATGATATTATTATGCCATACTGCGTGGGCGCACAGCGCTCTGAATATAGCCAATTGATTCGGTATATTTATTGAGAAACTGGCACGCAATATTGTCCGATGCGACGATTAGATATTCCAAAATAACGGTGGCAATTTCAGGATGATGCACCTTGAAGTGCGCATAATCTTGACGTGTGATGAGAGCTACACGAACATCGCTTTTAGCTTGAGCTGACGCAACATGTTTTCTACCATCAATAAACGCAAGTATACCAACCAAACCACCACGCTTTTGCAGTACAAGGTGTGAAGCCTTACCGACACCTCTTTCCAGTTCCGCCTCAACCTCAACCTCACCATGCAATATGATGAACAGGTGATCATCAAGGTGGTTCCCTTGAGTAAACAACATATCGCCTGCTGAATAATGAAGCCCGATCAAATACTTTGCGAATATCGCAGCTTCTTTAGACGACATATGCATGCAAATCGGCTGATTATACAGGTTTTCCAAGTTTTCATTTTTTAGATCAAACTTTGCGCCAGGCATAAAATCCTCCTTGCATCATATTTAAAAGCTTCTTAAACAAACTGTTTATATTTTTTTCATACAAACTCCGACGGGCTGAACCAGCCTTAACCCACCGGAGCATGCGTGGAAATAATGAACTTAGTGCAGTTCGATTTTTTCAATCGTTCCATCATCATTTTCTTCATACATATGACCCTTAGGTTCTTCAAGCATAAACATAACCAAGACAAAAACGACTAAGGCTGAACAAGCGATTGTTATAAAGAACACCTGTGATGAAACAAAAGATAGAATGGTTAAAAATGTTACGCCGCCAACGTTACCAAAAGCGCCTGTTGTACCAGCAACCTGCCCTGTTAAACGACGTTTAACCAAGGGAACCACTGCATACACAGCACCATTGCCAGCATTAACAAACACTGAGGCTATAACCATCACGACAATGGCTGCTGGAATTGACCAGCTCGCATCAACTTGTCCCATCAAAAAGTAACCAATGGCCAAGCCACCAAGTGTAACGGCTAACGTTTTCTTGCGACCAAGCTTATCACTGAAATAGCCCCCTGCTGGGCGCATAACCAAATTTAAACCAGCAAAGATAGAAGCTATTAATGCCGCCTCGGCGATGGATAAGTCTACAGTCTCTCTAAATGTATCAAAAAAGAACAACGGCAGCATGGAAATAACAGCTAGCTCTGAACCAAAGGTAATCATATAAGATAGGTTTAAAACGGCGACCTGCTTAAACTTATAGCGATGAATCTCTGGCACAGCCTTGGCATTTGCACCAAAAAGGTTCTTATTAATCCTGAATATTTGTAGCACTTGGTAGCTATATAATCCGAATAGACCTGTATAAATACTATAAGTAGTCGTGGCAGAAAATATATTCAAGTTAGCCGGTGATATTTTCCACGCTAATACGGCAAGGGCGATATAAAGCGGTGCTGTCATCAAGCAATATAAGAAAAAGTCTCCTTTACTCGATACTTCCATAGCGCCTAAATTTTTAGGGCGGAAATAGGTTGTACCTTTTGGATTATTGCTGACTGAAAAATAAAACACCAATGAAAACGCTAAGGCTAAAAAACCTGTTGTAGCGACAGCCCATCTCCAGCCATCATCACCACCATACCATAAAGCCAATACGGGCAAGGTCATTGCGGCAGCAGCTGACCCGAAATTTCCCCATCCACCATAAATACCTTCTGCTGTACCTACCTGCTTGGCAGGGAACCACTCGGACACCAGGCGAATACCAATAACAAACCCCGCACCAACAAAACCAAGTAAGAAGCGATAGGTTGCTAATTCTTCATAGGTTTGAGCAAAAGCGAATAAAAAACAAAAAATACTAGAAAGAGCAAGCAGGACGGAAAATGTTATTTTGGGGCCATACTTATCAACAAGCATACCGATAACAATGCGAGCTGGAATGGTTAGCGCGACATTCAATATTAAGAGAAGTTTTACTTCCTGATCAGATAGCCCAAACGTTTCGCGAATGGATGCCATAAGTGGGGCAAAGTTAAACCATACAATAAAGCTGATAAAAAATGCCAACCAAGACATATGTAAAATTTTCATTTTCCCAGTAAATGAAAACAAGTTGATTTTGCTATGGTCGACCCCGACAGTGTTTGAGGACATAGTGATACTCTCCTTATCAATAGCCGAGTACTCGGCGATATAATTTATATCCCTCTTGAGCAACCCCGGTGCCAATAAAAAAAATATGTCCTTTATGAGGCATACTACTTATTATATGGACTAGCAATCATTTTAATGCCTTAATAATAATCACTATATGATTATTATTTAATCATAATTTGTCATAGGACTCCATTTTTCGAGTTAAAGACAGATTTTTCGTATGGCATATATATTGCTAAATTGTAAGCTAAGTAACTATTCCCCTGTGAGGTTGAAATGAGCAAGAAGAAGCTAGTAATGATTGGTAATGGCATGGCTGGTGTGCGTGCCATAGAAGAGATTCTCAAAGCTAACCCTGATATGTTTGATATTACAATATTTGGTGCGGAAAAGTACCCCAATTATAACCGCATCATGCTTTCTCCCGTTTTGGCAGGCGATACCACGATTGAAGATATTATTCTCAATGATGAGAAGTGGTATAGCGATAACGACATCACCTTGCACATGGGCAAACGCATTAAAGAAATTCAGCGCGGTTACAAAAAAGTTATCGCCGAAGATGGTACAGAAGCCGAGTATGATAATTTAATTATCGCAACAGGCTCCAACCCGTTTATCATTCCAATTCCTGGCCATGATAAACAAGGCGTAATGGCTTTTCGCGATATCGATGATTGCGATAAAATGTTTGAAGCCGCGAAGACTTATAAAAAAGCAGCTGTAATTGGCGGTGGCTTGCTTGGGCTTGAAGCCGCAAAAGGCCTGATGCACTTGGGCATGGAAGCGACAGTCATTCACGACCAAGCAACCTTAATGAATATGCAGCTGGATACCCCAGCAGGCGAAATGTTACGTGCAGAGCTTGAAGATCAAGGCATCAAGTTTAAGACTTCAACCTTAACGACAGAGGTCGTGGGTGATGAGCGTGTGACTGGATTGAAGTTTAAAGATGGTTCTACCCTTGATTGTGATTTGTTAATTATGGCTGTGGGCATTCGCCCGAATATGGCATTGGCAAAAGATTGCGGCTTGTTTTGCAACCGCGGCATTGTGGTAAATGACTACATGCAAACAGTGACAGACCCCGCGATTTATACAGTGGGCGAATGTGCAGAGCATCGTGGTATTGCTTATGGTTTGGTAGCACCATTGTTCGAGCAGGCCAAAACCTTGGCGTATATGATTACAGGCCAAGGCCTAAAAGCCTATGAAGGCTCTGTTGTTTCCACCAAATTGAAAATTTCAGGTGTCGATGTATTCTCAGCGGGTGATTTTATGGGCACGCCTGGTGCCGACATCATTGAATTGATGGATAAAGTCGGTGGCGTGTACAAGAAAATCGTGCTTGAAGATGATAAAATCAAGGGCGTGGTAATGTTTGGTGATACCGCGGATGGCCCTACCTTTTTCCAATGGATGCAAGACGGTAAAGATGTTTCAGAGCAACGCTCAACCATGCTTTTCTCAGCATCAGGTTTGGGTGACTCGGGTCATTCAGGTGTTGATTTGGCTGCTGAAATGTCCGATGAAACTGTTGTCTGCGGTTGTAATGGCATCACCAAAAAAGATGTGGTGGACTCTATTGTTAAAGGCGGCTTAACCACACGAAAAGAAATCACTGCTTGCACCAAAGCAGCGGGTTCATGTGGTGGTTGTGCTGGCTTGGTTGACCAGATTCTAGCTTCAACCTTAGGCACGGCGTTTGTGGAATCCGAACACGATCCGATTTGTGGTTGTACTGATTTAAACCATGAGCAGGTGAAAGAGCAAATCAAAACGAAAAAACTAACCATGGTTCGTGAAGTGATGAATGTTTTGGAATGGAAAAAAGAAGGCTGTCAGGTTTGTCGCCCTGCGATTAACTATTACATTGGCATGTTGTTCCCTGAAGACTCTAAAGATGACCGCACTTCACGCATTGCCAATGAGAAGATGCATGCCAACATCCAAAAAGATGGTACTTTTTCAGTCATTCCTCGTATTTATGGTGGTGAGACAACAGCAGATGAGTTAATGAAAATTGCGACTGTGGCGAAAAAATACAATGTGCCAACGGTGAAAATCACAGGTGGTCAGCGTATTGATTTACTGGGTATCAAAAAAGAAGATTTAACAAATGTTTGGAAAGACTTGGATATGGACTGTGGTTATGCATACGGTAAAGCATTGCGTACAGTTAAAACCTGTGTGGGTTCAAACTGGTGTAGATTTGGAACACAGGATTCAACCTCTTTGGGCATTCACCTTGAGAAGCAGCTGGATAGAATTTGGTTCCCGGCAAAGGTGAAGCTTGCTGTTTCGGGTTGCCCTCGCAACTGTGCTGAAGCAACGATTAAAGATGTCGGTATTGTTGGTGTTGAAGGTGGATGGGAAATTAGCACGGGTGGTAATGGTGGTGTGCATGTCGTGGCCACTGAGCTTTTATGCATTGTTGAAACTGCCGAAGAAGTGGAAGAAGTATCCAAGGCTTATTTACAGCATTACCGTGAAACAGGCCGCCATAATGAACGCTGTGCACCTTGGCAGAAACGCGTGGGTTTAGAAGGCATTAAGGCACTTGTTGTTGATAACCTAGAAAACCGTAAAGCCTTAGTAGAACGCTTGCATACATACTTAGCTCAACAGGAAAAAGATCCTTGGGCTGAGCGTATTGAAGACGCAGAAAAAGAAAATTCAAAAACATTCTCGGAATACAAACTTATTGATATTCCAGTAAGGGTAGAAGCATCATGAGTCAGTCAACAAATAACAACTGGATTGAAGTTTGTAAGTTAGATGAAATACCGCCATCACAGGCGAGGACAGTGAATGCTGGTGATGTCCAAATTGCTGTGTTTCGCCTTACGGATGACAGGGTGAAAGCAATTGAAAACCGTTGCCCACACAAGAATGGCCCGCTAGCAGAGGGTATTATTTCAGGTGATGATATCTTATGTCCTTTGCATAATTGGCGTATTCATTTGGATGATGGGCAAGTGGCAGCACCTGATGAAGGCTGTGTAAAAACATATACAACGAAAGTGGAAAATGGTCAGGTTTTTTTGAGTTTGTGATTTTCCGAAAAGAGATAAACTTATAAAATCAAACAGGAGTTGGAATGACTCGAACAGTCAATAGTATCTGTTCTTATTGCGGTACAGGTTGTGGCATTCACTTAGAAACGGATGGTCAGCGAATTATTTCACTGAGTGGCAATCCGAGCCACCCAACCAATCAAGGTAAGCTATGCTCGAAAGGGCGCGAGTTGCATCATACCGTGCGCACGGATGATCGCTTGCTGCGTCCACAGTTGCGTACTTCTTTGGATGCTCCCTTTGCGCCTGTTGATTGGGATACAGCATTGGATTATGGTGCGGCAAAATTCGCTAAAATCATTCAAGAGCATGGCCCTGATGCCGTGGCATTTTATGTGTCTGGGCAGCTCCTAACTGAAGATTATTACGTCTTTAATAAGCTCATGAAGGGTTTTATTGGTAGCAATAATATTGATACCAATTCACGACTCTGCATGTCCTCCGCTGTGGCTGGCTATAAGCGTGCTTTTGGCGCGGATGGCCCACCAACCTGTTATGCTGATATTGAATTGGCTGAATCGTATTTTATCATTGGTGCGAACCCTGCTTATGCGCACCCTATTGTATTTCGTCGCATGGAAGCGGCCAAAGAAGCCAATCCGAACCTTAAAATCGTGGTTGCCGACCCGCGCCGCACCGATACCTGTTCGATTGCTGATTTACACCTGCCATTAAAGCCTGGAACTGATGTACCATTGCTTCAGGCCATGCTCAATGTAATTGTATGGGAAGGCTTGGTAGATCAAGATTACATTGAACAACACACACAAGGCTTTGACGATATTGCTAAGCAAGTACGAAGCATGACGCCACGTAAAGCAGCAGACATTTGCGGTTTGGATGCGGCAGATATTGTCAAAGCGGCACTGTGGTTTGCAGAGAATAAAACATTGTCATTTTGGACAATGGGCATGAATCAATCAACATCGGGCACCGATAAAAATAATGCCTTGTTGAACCTACACTTAGCCACTGGGCAAATAGGTAAAGCTGGTTGCGGACCTTTCTCTCTGACCGGACAGCCCAATGCTATGGGTGGTCGCGAAGTGGGCGGTCTTGCCAATATGTTGGCAGCGCACCGTGATTACACCAACCCTGTGCATCGCAAAGAAGTTGCTGATTATTGGGGCGTAGATGATGTACCTCAAACGCCCGGTTTAACTGCTACTGAGCTTTTTGATGCGCTTGAATCTGGTAAGGTCAAAGCTGTGTGGATTGCTTGTACCAATCCGATTGTTTCGATGCCTGATGCCAAACGCGCCGAAGCCGCATTAAAAAAAGCCGAATTGGTGATGGTTTCCGATGCTTACCATCCGACCGATACCACGAAATTTGCACATCTCTTATTCCCCGCAGCAGGCTGGGCAGAAAAAGAAGGAACCATGACCAATTCCGAGCGCTCCATTACGCATTTACAGCAAGCTTTGCCTGCTGCTGGCGTGTCTCGAGCCGATTGGAAAATAGCTGCTGATTTTGGCATCGCTTTGGGCAAGAAATTGGGCAAAGATTGGAATACTGCATTTGGCTTTAAAAACACCGAAGCGGTGTTTAATGAACACCGTGGTTTAACCCAAGGCAAAGATATTGATATTACAGGCTTAAGCTATGCGTTGTTGGATGAGCATGGGGCACAGCAGTGGCCGTTTCCTAAAGATTCGAAAATAGGTGAATCAAAACGATTGTATGAAGATGGCCACTTTGAAACGGCTGATGGCTTGGGGCACTTTATTGATGTGGACTATCGCCCTGTGGCTGAACCAACGGATGCTGAATATCCGATCTCTCTGACTACAGGTCGCATTCGTGATCAATGGCATACAATGACCAAAACAGGCAATGTACCCTCGTTGATGCAGCATGTTCCTACGCCCGCATTACAATTACATCCCGATGATGCACAAGCGCGTGATATTGATGAAGAAGATTTGGTAGAAGTGTTATCACGCCGAGGCAAAGTGCTTGTTCCTGTGCAAATCAACCATGACATTCGATCTGGCGTGGTATTTTTGCCCATGCATTGGGGTGAGATGACTGCGCGTGGCGGCCGTGCGAACAATTTGACTCAAGCTGTCGTTGATCCTGTTTCCAAAGAGCCTGAATTCAAGCATTGCGCCGTCCAAGTTTCAAAATTTAAACCTGCATGGCGCGGCATGATGTTGATGGCGGGCAAGAAGCTTACCTTGGGTCGAGAAATGATTGAAGGCTATAGCTATGCTGTAGTCGGCTGTGCTGGAACAGATCACCCTGTGACTTCAATTGACATCGCCTGTACAAAAGAGCTTCAAAGCACACAGTACAAACGTTTGGATCAGATGTTAGAGCAAGGAAAAAGCTTTGAAACACTGACTTATTCAGATCGCAAACACGGCATCAATCGCAAAGCATGGTTGGATGATGGGCATCTGGTAGCAGTGCGCTGGGTAGGCGGCGATATGCACGAAGCCCAATGGCTGCGTAAGCTTATGCTTGAAGGTCGTGACGTGGGTGAATTGCGCCCATATTTACTTGCGCCGGGTGGCCCTATTGATAAGCAGGACACCAAAGGTAAGATTATTTGCGCTTGTAATAATGTCGGTGAACTCGAATTGAAAGCTGCTATTGAGGGCGGTTCGGACTCAATTGAAAAACTTAAATCTTGTACGCTTGCTGGCACAGGTTGCGGTTCGTGTGTTCCCGAAATGAAACGTTTACTTCTCAAGTAAGCGTTCAAGTTTAATGTTGTGAGCCTTACATTCATCCATAAAATGTATTTTAAATCTATCATAATACTGGACTAAAATACATGGTTGTTAGGCGTGTTCCTGCGGATGTATAATGACCCCGTTTTCAAAAGGTGGTTCAAAGATTTCTCGTGTCTGCATTTGATCGTAAGCGTCGGCAATTATTTCATATAACTCGGAAGAGCGATGTTTCTCCATTGCGTCCACCATGGGCGTTGGATGAGCTGTTATTTCAAGATGCTTGCACCCGTTGTGGTGATTGCCTTACAAGTTGTCCGGAAGGGATTTTGCAGCGTGAGAGTGTCAACGGTTATCCCGTGGTTAATTTTACTGTGGGCGAGTGCACATTTTGTAAGCAATGTGTGGAAGTATGCCCTACAAAGGCACTCAACTTATCTCAAACACCTGTTTGGCCTGCCAAGGCCGTTGTCAAAAGTACCTGTTTGGCACTGCAAGGTGTGATTTGCACGACTTGTGCAGAGCAATGCGAAGCGGAAGCCATCAGCTTTACAGCAAGCTTAGGAAAGGTCTCGGAGCCAATGATAAATATAAATGCCTGCACGGCATGTGGAGCCTGTGTTGCTCCCTGCCCAACGCAAGCAATTGAGGTGCGCCAATGAGTGTTGTATGTAAAGAACCGCGGCAGGACGACGAGCCTATTGGCTGTGTTGTAGGCGCTGTGTTGCAAGTAAAACCTAATATGGCAGAGAGCGTTCGCTTACAATTAATGAGCAACGAGCAAGTAGAGATTCATGCTGAAGATGCCCAGTGCCGTTGGGTGATCACCTTAGAATCCAAAACGAGCAAGCAAATCCTTAAACTCACCGAAGCCATTCAAAATATTGATGGCGTTTTAAGTGTGGCACCTGTTTATCAACATTGTGAAGAAAATATAAAGATTGAACAACAAGAAGGAGGATGGGCATGGCGGTAAGTCGTAGAGCTTTTATTAAGAGTAGTGCAGCAGTGGCTGCAGCAGCATCCATTGAAGTGAGCTTGCCTCATGTAGCACAAGGCATGGATATGTTTGATGCCGAAAAGAATAAAATCCGTTGGGATAAAGCAGCATGCCGTTTTTGTGGCGTCGGCTGTGGTATTATGGTTGGGACAAAAGATAATCGTATTGTTGCCACCCAAGCGGATGAGAAATCAGAAGTGAATAAAGGCATTAACTGCATCAAGGGCTATTTCTTATCTAAAATCATGTATGGCAAAGATCGTCTGACCACACCGTTGTTACGCATGAAAGGTGGCCGTTTCCATAAAGACGGGGAATTCACCCCAGTTTCTTGGGATGTTGCTTTTGATATCATGGCTGAAAAATGAAAAAAGACACTGAAAGCCAAAGGTCCAGAGGCAGTGGGTATGTTTGGGTCGGGTCAGTGGACAATTCCTGAAGGTTACGCGGCTTCTAAATTGATGAAGGCGGGCTTTCGCTCCAATAATATCGATCCGAATGCGCGCCATTGTATGGCCTCCGCGGTGGGTGGTTTTATGCGCACCTTTGGCTCGGATGAGCCGATGGGTTGTTATGATGACCTTGAACATGCCGATGCCTTTGTGCTGTGGGGCTCCAACATGGCTGAGATGCACCCTATTTTGTGGACACGCATTACAGACACACGTCTAAGTAAACCCGACTCTGAGGTGCATGTGCTCTCCACTTATAAACATCGTTGTTTTGACCTTGGCGATAATAATATGGTGTTCACGCCGCAAACGGATATGGTCATTCTGAATTATATTGCCAATTACATTGTCCAGCATAAAGCCTATGACCAGAAATTTATGGATAAGCATGTCCACTTTAAAGATACGTTAACGGATATTGGCTACGGCTTACGCCCAGAGCATCCTCTGGAGCAAAAAGCTAAGAATCCTGGTAAGGGTAAGATGTCTGATATTACATTCAAAGAATATGCGCGTTTGTTAGAGCCATATACACTTGAATATGCATCAAAGATGTCCACGGTTCCCGAAGCTCAATTGTTACGCTTGGCTAAGCTTTACGCCAACCCGAAAAAGAAAATTACATCACTATGGACGATGGGTTTCAATCAACATACCCGTGGTGTGTGGACCAATAGCCTGCTTTATAATATTCATTTGATGATGGGTAAAATTTCAGAACCAGGCAATAGTCCTTTTTCATTAACAGGTCAGCCATCTGCTTGCGGAACTGCACGTGAAGTAGGCACATTCTCACACCGTCTGCCGGCTGATTTGGTGGTCAAGAAGAAAGCGCATCGTGATTTTGCTGAAAAGGTTTGGAAATTACCTGAAGGCACCATACCAGCCAAACCTGGTTATCATGCTGTGCAACACAATCGCATGCTCAAAGACAGCGTAATCAATGCTTATTGGTCCATGTGCAATAACAATGTACAAGCTGCGGCGAACATGAATGAGGAAACGCTGCCAGGCTGGCGCAATCCGGATAATTTCATTGTGGTTTCTGACCCCTACCCCACCGTTTCTGCCATGGCTGCTGATTTAATTCTTCCGACAGCGATGTGGGTGGAAAAAGAAGGGGCATATGGTAATGCTGAGCGCCGCACACAGGCATGGCGTCAACAAGTGTCGGCACCTGAGGGTGCAAAGTCAGACTTGTGGCAACTGATGGAGTTTTCCAAGCGCTTTAAAGTGAAAGATATATGGCCAGCTGATTTGATTGCCAAAAGTCCTGAGCTTCGCAATAAAACCTTGTACGATGTGCTGTTTCGTAACGGCAATGTAGATAAGTTCCCCTCTCAGAAAATCACAGATGACCGTGGCAATGTATATGCCAATGATGAGATGGATCATTTTGGTTTTTATGTGCAGAAAGGACTGTTTGAAGAGTATCGCCGCTTTGGTACGGAAGGTCCAAAGAAAGGCCATAATTTGGCATCATGGGATCAACTGCATAAAGAGCGCGGCATGCGTTGGCCTGTTATTAATGGTAAAGAAACCAAATGGCGTTACCGCGAGGGTTATGATCCTTTGGTACCTGCGGGTAAAGGATTGTACTTTTACGGGCATAAAGATGGTAAAGCCAACATTATCTTTGCGCCGTATGAGCAACCTCCCGAAATGCCTGATAAAGAATTTGATATGTGGTTATGTACAGGGCGTGTGATTGAACACTGGCATTCAGGCAGCATGACTCAGCGTGTGCCGGAGCTTTATAAAGCCATGCCTGATGCACAAATTTTCATGCATCCAGAAGATGCCAAAAAACGCGGTTTTAAACGTGGTGATGTAGCCAAGGTTGAAAGTCGACGTGGTGAAATTACTGCTTTAATTGAAACCCGTGGCCGCAACAAACCGCCTAAAGGTTTGATCTTTGTGCCATGGTTTGATGCGCGTCGCTTGATTAATAAAGTAACGCTGGATGCTACAGATCCATTATCCAAACAGACCGATTATAAAAAATGCGCTGTGCGTGTTGTGAAGGTATAAGGGGTTATATGATGAAAAAACTATCCATACTAGCTTTATTATTTATCTCATCGAGCCTTGTTTGGGCTGGCTCTAGTAGCGTGCATTCGTTGCGTGGTGATGCGGCTTTAGATGCGCCAGCCGTGGCTACATCTGCCAAAGCGTGGGCGGTTGATGATGGTAAAATTAGTCGTAACTACCCGCAACAACCTCCGCTTGTACCCCATGATATTGAGGATTTTGTCATCAACCAAGATAGCAATGATTGCTTGAATTGTCACAACTGGAACTCTGAAATGCCGGGTGCCACCAAGGTTGCGGTATCGCATTTTTTAACCAGAGATAACCAAGCCTTGGCAAATATTTCACCACGTCGCTATTTCTGCACTCAGTGCCATGTACCTCAAAAAGACGCAAAACCATTGGTAAGCAATATGTTTAGGTCGCTAGCTGACGAGTAACACCTGCGCCTTAGGTTTGATATTAGCCTCTTCATTGAGGTGAGCCCCCTACTCTATAAAAGGAGCTTTAGAATGATTAAAAAAATTGCATTACTATCAACAGCCTTATGTTTTTCAGCCGTATCTTTTGCCGCAGATTGGACAACCTCTGCTGATCTGCGCGAGCGCTATCAGTCGTTTAATAACTTTGATTTCAATTCAGCCGCGGTTGATAAAAAAGGTTGGGAATTTGATTCACGATTGTATATCAAAGCCAAAGCTGACTTCGGCAATGGGCTGAGCGTGTTTTTTCAACCTCAGGCCGTTTCGATAAAAAACCAGACACCTGTCAATGGCACGCAAAACTTTACACAAACCGACCTTTTACAAGCCTATATTCAGTATGACATCAGCGATTTTGGCGTTCGTTTAGGACGACAACAGCTGGTTTATGGCGATCAACGCCTATTGGGGCACTTGGGTTGGAAAGATGTGGCACGCACCTTTGATGGTGTGAAGGGTATGTATAAGTCAGGTGATTTCGCATTGGATGTCTTTGCTGTGCACCCATCAGATATTGGATCAATGACACCTTCAACAGCGGTACCGCAAGGCAAGTCTTTGGTAACATGGGAAGATCGCACGTTAATCGGTGCATACGGAACTTATAATTTTGCGCCTAAATCAGGCTTGGATGCTTATTTAATTAACTGGAGTCACAACCAAAAGGCTGCTGTCGGCAAAGGTCGTAACATCAACACCTTTGGTGCGCGCCTATTTGGTAAGAGTAACGGCTTTGATGCTACGGGTGAAGCGGTATTCCAAACAGGTACTTGGTCCAATGGTATATCTCAAAATGCTTCTGCCTACGCGCTAAAAGTTGGTTATACATTGGATACATGGAAAACACGTTTGGGTGTTGAATATAACTATAGTCCAGGTGATAGCACACCTAATGCAGGCAACCATAAAGACTTTGTATTTCCATTTCATACCAACCATGCGCATTATGGCGAAATGGATTTTTTCTCATGGGCTAATATGAGGGATATTCACTTATCTGCAAAAACATCACCAGCCAAAGGTCTAACCTTTATTGGTAACGTACACTTTCTTTCATTGGATAAAGCCACAGGCAACTGGGTGAATGTTGTGGGAACAGGCAACGTATTTAATGGTGCATCAACGTATACTGCAACCAAAGCAGGTACAGAAGTTGATCTAAAGCTTGTGTATAAAGTTGCTGCTATGAAAGGTCTGAAACTTGTAGCGCAATATGGTATCTTTAATCCAGGTGCAGCCGTGAGTGAGCGCAATGCAGGGAAAGCTGATTCAGCAACATTCTCTTATTTCATTGCCCAATATGCTTTTTAAAGGAATGATTAGCACACTATGATAGAAACTTCGCCCATTCGCTTTTTTGAACGTATCCCTTCTCACACAGAGCTGAGGGATCGTTTTAATCGTAAGCTGACCTATTTAAGGATTTCTGTAACCGATCGCTGCAATATGCGTTGTGATTACTGTCGCCCTTCAGCAGATGCTTACAAGGCGGAGTCACATGCAAATATTCTAAGCTTTGAAGAAATTGAACGTATTGTTGGTATCGCCGCGAGTTTGGGCGTCAGTAAAATCCGCATCACAGGTGGCGAGCCGTTGGTACGCCGTGATTTACCCGTGTTGATTAAGAAGCTGGCAGATATTTCGGGCATTACTGATATTGCCTTAAGTACCAATGCGACCCTGCTAGGGAAATATGCTAAGGATCTTGCTCAAGCAGGTTTGCATCGTATCAATGTTAGTATTGATAGTCTTAATGCTTTGCGCTTCCGTAAATTAACCGGTGGTGAGTTAGCGCCTGTCTTGGCAGGCATTCAAGCTGCCAAAGATGCAGGGCTTACACCCATTAAATTAAATACCGTGCTGATGAAGGGAATGAATGATGATGAAGTCGCTCATTTAATTGATTTTGCGTCGGATATAGGTGCCACGGTTCGTTTTATTGAACTCATGCCGATGAAACAAGGCTTAGACTGGGATAAACATTACATCTCTATTGATGACATTTTAAAGCGCGATGATGTCCGAGAGCGCGTCGATGTAGATGCAGCTTTGACGATGGGAAATACAGCGGCGCGTTATTTACCACTGCGTAAAAGCCAAGGGGAAGTTGGCTTTATCACGCCAATGTCGGAGCGCTTTTGTGAAGGCTGCAATCGTTTGCGACTCACTTCCGATGGAGGGCTTCGTTCCTGTTTACCTGAAGATGAGCAGTTAAATCTTCGCGATTTAATACGCCGTGGTGGTAGTGATGAGGATATTACATCGGTATTTTTCCGTTCAGCATTGATTAAGCCAGAAATTGGTATTTATGACTTTGATAGCGTGAGCAAGAAAAACTCGATGATTCATATTGGTGGCTGAGTTGCATCTTTCTTTCTTGTCGCAACGTACCAGAAGAGTCTTTCTGCTATGCCTGTTCAGCTTATGCCTTTGTGGTTCACCTGCGCTTGCTAGCGAAACCTTAACGATTGCAGTCGCATCAAGTTTGTATCCGGATATGCAGAAAAAATCCAAAGTGTTTGAACAGGCGTACAATGTAAAAGTGCGTTTGATTGCAGGCTCTACAGGTCGCTTATACCATCAGGTTCAACAAGGGGCTCCCTTTGATGTGTTCGTGGCTGCCGATGATGTGCGCCCAACCGACTTGCTTAAACAAAGTAAAGCCATTGCTACATATACAGTGGGAAAGGGTTATCTAGGCTTGATTATTCATGGTGCATTGGTGAAGGATTTCGGCCTACTGAAGGATTCAAACATTCAACATATTGCCATTGCCAACCCTGATGTTGCACCTTTTGGCTTCGCTACAAAAAAAGCGCTACAGGAACATGGTTTATGGGAAGTATTAAAGCCGAAGTTCGTTTATGCGCAAAATGCTTTGCAAACCAAGGTTTTGGTGCAAAAAGGTTTGGTGGATGCAGCTTTTGTACCTATAAGCTCACAACATATGTCGGTTGCTAAGCTAACGTACCGCGGTGTATTGCTAAAAGATAAGCCGCTGGCACGTCTTTGGCTGCAAAATATTACAAGTCAGCACCTTTCACTTAAGAGCCTCTAATGTTTGAATCATTGTTTATTTCGCTACAATTGGCGTTGGTGACGACGTTGATACTTTTATGTATCGCCATTCCTTTGGCCTATGTATTGGCATTTAAATCCTTTGCAGGGCGTACGGTTTTAGAAGTCATTGTAGCACTGCCTTTGGTGCTGCCGCCCACTGTGCTTGGCTATTATGTTTTATTGATGATTGCACCCAATTCCATGCTTGGCTCGGCTTGGCAAAACTTGTTTGATAGCTCTTTGGCATTTTCATTTTCGGGCATGGTCTTGGCTTCGATTTTGTACAGCCTACCCTTTGCCGTACAGCCCATTCAGCAAGCATTTCGGGCGCTTCCAAAGCAATGGCTAGAGCTTGGTAAAAACCAAGGCATGAATATCAAACAAGTATTCCGACACATTATTTTACCGGCCTCAAAAGGCGGGGTTCTGGTCGCTTCGGCCTTGGCTTTTGCGCATACCATGGGTGAATTTGGTGTGGTATTAATGGTTGGCGGCTCAATCCCAGGTGAAACCAAAGTAGCGAGCATTGCTTTGTTTGAAATGGTAGAAATGCAGCAGCAGTCCGATGCCTCGATGTTGGCATTGATTCTTTTGGCGGTGTCGTTTGTGATGTTGTCGCTTGTTTATAGCATTAATCGCAAACCTATGTTGGCAGCATCATGAAACATGCACTGCATTTTCAGGCACAGTTTGGTAATTTATTGCTCGATGCCCAAGCCACATTTGATGATGAGATCATTGTCATTTCAGGTGAAAATGGTGCGGGAAAAACCTCTTTATTGCGTTGTATCGCAGGCTTAGAAAAGGCTACGGGCAGTGTGCAAATGGGTCAAACCATATGGCTGGATAGCGTGGCAGATTTCATATTGCCAACAGAGCAACGAAATATTGGTTTTGTTTATTCAGAAGCGGTTTTATTGCCGTGGCTAAGTGTGGAAAAAAACATCAAGTTAGGTGTGAAAAACGGCAGTGGATTTCAGAAAATTATCGCTGATTTAGAATTAGCTCCACTCATGCAACGTAAGCCAGCCATGCTATCCTCGGGTGAAGCGCAGCGCGTTGCATTGGCCCGAGCCATGTATCGTCAACCAAGTTTGTTATTGTTGGATGAACCTTTTTCCGCTCAAGCTCCAGAAATTCGCAATCGTTTACGACATGTTTTAAAGGCATGGCAAAAAGACTTTCACACCCCTATATTGCTGGTGAGCCATGATACAGAGGAAGCCAAATCATTAGCCAATCAACATTGGCATATGCGCGAAGGAAAACTATTGGTAAAAGTGAAAGGCATGCTAAAAAATAAGGTGGTCAATGATGAATGACAAAAAGGCTGAAAGCCCTGCGGATAACCTAACCCATTTTGATGCCGCAGGACGCGGTCGTATGGTGGATGTTTCTAATAAGGAAGTGACCACGCGCATTGCTATTGCCAGTGGTGAGATTCATATGTTGCCCAACACCCTAGAGCATATTCAACAGGGTAAGCTTAAAAAAGGCGATGTTTTGGCGATTGCCGATGTTGCAGCGATTATGGGCGCGAAAAAAACACCTGATTTGATTCCCATGTGTCATCCTTTGATGCTTTCAGGCATTGATGTGTCTTTCTCAGAACTAACAGAAACATGCGGCTTAAAGGTTGAAGTGTCTGTGAAGTGCAAGGGTAAAACAGGCGTGGAGATGGAGGCGCTAACGGCAGTTAGCACAGCCTTATTGACGATTTATGATATGTGCAAAGCCGTGGATAAAGGCATGACATTGACCAATATTGGTTTGGATGAAAAATATGGCGGCAAATCAGGAAATTTCAAGCGGGTTTGACTTTTTCTTCACTAGGCATGATAATTACAAGTGTAATTACATGCTGTGAGGTCTATAATGCAATTAAACATCGTTAAAATCGGAAATTCCAAAGGCATCCGAATCCCTAAAAAGATACTGGATCAGTGTCAGGTGGAAGATATTCTGGAGCTTGAAGTTCAAAATAACATTATTGTGCTTAAACCCATACATAAAAATCCGAGAGAAGGTTGGGCGGAAGCTATTGAAGCTACGAACAAGAAGTATGGTGAAGAACCAGTCGACCATGAGTGGTTGGAGGCTGATTTATTGGGTGATACAGAAATGGAAAATTGGGAATGGTAAAGCCTGTTGTTTCACGTTTTCAGGTTTGGTTGGTTCAGCTTAATCCCACCCAAGGTTATGAAATCGATAAAGCAAGGCCGTGTGTGGTTATTTCTCCTAATGAAATGGCAGGCTTAAAAACAGTGCTCATCGCCCCGATGACATCCAAGGGTTTTGCCTTCCCTTGCCGTATTCCTTGTAAGTTTGAAGGTAAAAAGGGATTGATTTTACTCGATCAAATTCGAGCAGCAGACAAAACACGATTGATTAAACATTTGGGTGAAATGGATAAGCGAACCCAAATTCAAATTTGCGATAAAATGCAAGAGATGTTTACGCTATGATTAAGCTTCTATTTTTTGGTTCTATTGCAGATAAAATGGGCAAGAGGAGCATGAATTTGAGTGCAGGAAAAAGCCTTATGGAGATTATTCAAGAAGTAGGCTGTGTCGATTTTAAACCTTTATTGGTGGCCGTGAATCAAGAACAAATCCGTGATATGAATTATGTGGTGAAAAGTGGGGATGAGGTTGCAATCATGCCTCCTTTTTCAGGCGGATGAGCATGGATGCCGTTCGTATTCAGGAAGCAGACTTTTCTATTGAAAAAGAAGTAAATGCGCTGCGAGAAACTTCAAAACGCATAGGTGGCATCACCACATTCTTAGGCTGTGCCCGTGATTTTTCTGAAGGTCGCAATGTGTTCTCTATCAATTTTGAGCAGTATGCAGGCATGGCAACAGCCGCAATGAACAGTCTGCGTGAAGAAGCTATGGAACAGTTTGATATTATCGATGTACGCATCATTCACCGCGTGACCACTGTACATGCAGGTGATCAGATTGTGTTGATTGTGGTGGGCGCAGAGCATCGCAAAGCTGCATTTGAGGCATGTGAATGGATTATTGATACCTTAAAACAGCGCGTTCCCATCTGGAAAAAAGAGATCACTCCTGATGGTGATTCTTGGGTTACACAGCACCCATGAGTACATCCCCCTTACCCACTTCCAATATGCCCACACCCATCTTATCACTAGTGGGTTATTCCAATTCAGGCAAAACAACCTTAATGGAAAAACTGGTTACAGGTTTGGTCGCCAAAGGCCTGCGCATAGCCACCATCAAACACTCCCATCACCAGCCTGAAATGGATACGCCGGGCAAAGATAGCTGGCGCCATAAACAAGCCGGTGCATCAACCTCATTGCTGGTTGGCCCTGAAAAGATGTTGATGGTCAGCGATGTGGATGAGGCTTTAAACCCGCAGCTATTAGCTGCACGTTTGTTCACTGATTATGACTTGGTGCTGGTGGAAGGTTATGCCTCGGTTCCGGGGCTTAAAATTGAAGTTGTGCGGGCAGAACGCTCTCAGGAATTGCGCTGTAATGAAGATGAACTGATTGCGGTTGCTACCGATATTCCTGACTTCAACGTAGTGGTTCCTGTATTAGACCTTAATCATCCAGATGCTGTGATAGACTTTGTTCTTCATTGGATAAAAGAAGCCGAAATAAGTAGCTGATATGCGTAGTTGGTTGGAGAATGGTGGGCAAGGGATGTCTGCTCTCGACCCGAAGCCGTCGTTCAAACATTTCGTAAATTAAGCTAACGTTTGGTTTTTTGGGGGGGGCTATGGAAAATATTTATAATGACAATATTTTTGGAAAGAATGGGCTTTTCATTTGGATATACCCGCCTGGCTTTATTTTCTTGCCATACAAGTTCTATCAGGTTTTTAATAACTGGACGGAGCACGGAATGTTTTTTGTTTTTCTATTTGTTCTAGCTGCTTTGTCATGTGCTGTTGTTCTTTGCACCTATCAAGGTTTAATAACGGTTCAAAGGGTTAGCTTACAGGGCGATATCCTAAAGGCGAATACTTTTTTTGGACAAGCTATTAAGTTTAGAAAGTCAGATGTAACCACTGTTGAAAAGGCTTATGCACCTTTGCTATTAAGACACATTTACTTACCACTAGGTAGAGGTGGTAGTAATTATAGGGTATCTCTACAGTCAGGCAGTGTATTTTACCTTAGTGGGGCAACACCAAACATCGAAATTCTTTTGAAGAATATCAACGAATGACTGCTTCCGACGGCGGTCTCAACTGATCAACTGATATGAAGATGCGGGCAGTAATCGAGGGGAAGCAATGGCAGAAGCTTACTTAGAGGGTGGATATAAGATGGATAAAATTGCCGAACACTTTTCTGTTCACTACGCTACAGTTAGCAGAGCAGTGAAAAAATGGGAGCGAAATGTATGATTGCAAGACTTTGTATCTCGTAAACGCGTTCAAATGAGGCATCATTTGTATGCGGCGAGGAAAGCCCTTTGATTCAAGACTGTGCGATAAGCACTGGGGTCAGAATGGGCATCTCGACTTTATCGG
>Ga0316202_10001320_pt1 | contig 19742 bp, 11 predicted proteins | sample 3monrhotite_MG_FD_204934 | JGI IMG/M metagenome (GOLD analysis project Ga0316202, IMG submission 204934) | Microbial mat bacterial communities from mineral coupon in-situ incubated in ocean water Damariscotta River, Maine, United States -... | ecosystem: Environmental > Aquatic > Marine >... | reverse complement strand
TAAAAAGATCATCAAATGTTGCACTAGCAATTAATTTCCCCTGTTCATCGTTTTGAATAAAACCTGCATCTTTCATCGCATTAATTAAGGTGGTTTGTGCTTTTTTATCTGTAAATTCAGGTGAATCTATATGATTAATTACCGATAAACGCTTAGCAATAACAACGGCTTCTTTTTCTAATTCACTACGTGTTAGCGGTGCCTTGCTTTCAACTAAGCTAGTTAAAATAGCAAAACGCTGTAATGTTTCATCAATCACTAAGCTCATTAAGCGAATTTTTGTTTTAGATGTGTTTTCATCCGTTAACGACCAAAATCCTGCTTTGGTTTGCTTAGCAATGTTATTTTCGGTTAAGTGCAATAACACTAGCTTTGTTTGTTTGATTATTTCATTTTCTTCTTGCCATAAAAATAAATCTTTTTTAATTAGCGTCATTAACACTTGCACATGATTAATAAGATCTTGTTCACTAATTTTAGTGTAACGATTCAGTATACTGCACACTAATGATGGCAGCACATAAGTGTGCAAAATATTGTTACGATAATAACTCATTTCTAGCGCGCTTTTACCTGACAATGAAATAATTTCACCATGATGATCACTTTCTACACTAACTTTATTAAGCTTAATAACGTCGCTTAATAACTCTTCACCTGAGATGTCAGGCAAAGTTAATAATGCACTATAAGAAGCATGTCGTTGCATCGCCAAGAAAAAATCAAGTTGGCTAATTAACTCTGTTTTAGTCAGTGCTTTATGCTCAGACGCCAACACCACTAAAGCGACTAAAGCAACACCACTAATTGCTGCCGTTTGGTTAACACTAGTCATCACTTGATTTGCTAAAACATTCACCGTTGGCGTTAACCAACTTGGTTTTTGTGGATCAATAGCGTCGATGGCTTGTTTCCAATCAGGCACCTGTTTATTTAAAAATTGATTTATATTAATTGGTTCTCCAAAGTTTATATAACCATTGCCATAATTACGTAAACTACGGATTGCTTTAACAACACCAAAAATTGATTCTTTCTTCTTTTTACCACCACTTAACTCTTTATGATAAGTCGCCACTTCCATAACATGTTCATAACCTAAATAAACAGGCACTATACTTAATGGACGATTAATACCTCGCAACATACTTTGAATAGTCATTGCGAACATACCTGTTTTAGGTGGTAAAATTTTACCTGTACGACTACGACCACCTTCAGCATAATATTTAACCGAATAACCTCGTTCAAATAACAACCCTAAATATTCACGAAAAATTGTTGAATATAAGCGATTACCACCAAAACTACGGCGTATAAAAAAGGCTCCCGCTTTTCTAAAAATAGTTCCTGCTGGCCAAAAATTTAAGTTAATTCCTGCCGCTATTCTTGGGGTAACTAAACCTTGATGAAAAATAGTATAGGTGAGCAATAAATAATCCATATGGCTACGATGGCAAGGTACATATATAATTTCGTGACCATCTTGCGCCAACTGCCTTAGCGTATCCGAATTATTTACTTTTATGTCGCTATATAATCGTTTCCATAACCAACCTAACACCCGTTCGCCAACACGAATCATTGCATCTCGATAATCCCCTGCAATTTCATCCATTATCGCTAACGCTTGTTTTTTAGCTTTTTCATGACTGATATTTTTATTACTCGCTTCGTCTTCTATTACACGTTTTACTGAAGGATTTGCTAACAAAGCAGTAAACATTTGTTGGCGATGCATTAAGCGTCGCCCCATTACCGACACTGTTTGGCGATAAAAATGAAAACGGGCTACACGTAACAATTTACGCGCTGTTTGTATATTACAACCATGATGATCGGTCATATAACGAAATGACACTGCATTACTAAAGCGAACTAAACTACGTCGTCCCAAAAATAATACAATAAAAAATTTACGTAAAAAATTCGGTGATTCTTGATCAGCTAACAAGGTACCAACATCAGCATTGTTCTTTTCTTTCGTTGGCGTACGTCCCCAAGTCATATTTACTGGAATTAACTGAGCGTCTAAATTTTTGTCGATGTGATGTAACGTTAATACTTCTAAGCCCTGCTCAGTTGCGTTTGTTTTAGAGCGGGTATGCCAAGACAGAATTGAATTGGGTTTAGCTAAGCATAATGTACGATCAAATTTTTCCCCATTAATAACAACTTTTCCGAAGGGATCAGGCAAATTTTTCTTTTTACAAGCGTATTGCAAAGTAAGTAAATCACTCGCTGATTGGTGACGAATAACATAAAAAATAGGTTTGTTTTCATGAGAAAAACAGGAAGACACATCATGACTATGATCATCTTCCTGTGTTTTATCACAAATAATTTTACTGCGAACTAATAACTTAATAGGCCATGCTAATAAAGCATAAAATAAAGAACGGAATGCAGACATTTTATATTACTCGAAAAAGGATGATCAAAAATAATCGAACGCTATTTTAACTGTATTTAGTGTGGTTATCAAAAGAGGATGATATAAGGTAATTAATTTGTAATTACCTGCTCTTATTATTACGCGAAATTCCCTTTCTGATAATCAGCAAATGCTTGTTCTATTTCTTTACGGGTATTCATTACAAAGGGGCCTGCCCTTTCTACCGGTTCGTTTATTGGTTTACCCGCAATAAGCAGAAATCGGCTGATGTGTACAGCGTACACATGAAAATTATCTGCATGGGTTAACGTTGCTAATTGGCCTTGTTTAACCCTAGTTTGTTTTTCGCCAATGCTTATTTCGCCTTCAATGACATAAACAAATGCATTATGGCTAACAGGAATATTTTCACTAAACTGTTTGTTTTTTTCTAAATGTATATCCCAGTATATAGGTGTAATTGTTGCATTATTGATTACGCCTTGCGTTGCTTGCATGGTATTTCCAGCAATCACTTTTAACCAACTACCATTGCGTATCTCTTTTGGAATATCCTCAGCCTTTTCCTCTTGATATTTAGGCTCAATCAGTTTGTTTTTCGCGGGTAAATTAACCCACAATTGAAAACCAGCGAGTAAACCATGTTCTTGTTCTGGCATTTCTGAATGGATAATGCCCTTACCCGCCGTCATCCACTGTACACCATCCGCTTCAATAACACCGGAATTGCCAACGCTGTCTTGATGGCGCATTTTACCTGCCAGCATATAGGTCACTGTTTCAAAACCCCTATGCGGATGCGAAGGAAAACCGCCAATATAGTCTTGAGCTTGATCAGAGCCAAAAAAATCAAACAATAAAAATGGATCTAGATGGTCTAATGCTGAAGTACCGATTAAACGGGTAAGTTGTACACCATCACCGTCAGAAACTTTCAGACCGTTAATTAGCTGCTTTACTTCGTTGCTTGAAATGTTATTCATGATTATGTTTTCTTTTATTTTGGTGAATAAATTGCCTAAGCTTAATCGCGACTAAACGCTAACACTTTTATTATTTTCAGCTAATTGCTGGTCAACTATATTAGCCCCTTGATTGCGAGTTAAGTCAATATTATTCGCATCAATAATTGTAATATCGGTAATGCCAACAAAAGCCAATGCTTGTTTTAAATAAGGTGATGAAAAATCCATAGCACTACCAACTGGCACACCACCAGAAGCGATAACTACATACGCTTTCTTATTTTTTAATAAACCTTCAGGGCCATTCTCGGTATATTGAAAGGTTAGTCGCGCACGGGCAATTAAATCAACCCACGCTTTTAATACCGCAGGTAAGCTAAAATTATAAATAGGTGAGGCAATTACAATATGCTGTGCTTGTTGTAATTCACTAACTAAGCTGTCTGAAAAACTTAACGTTGCTTTGTGTTCATTAGTACGATCTTCGGGTGCGGTAAAGTTTGCGCTAATCCATTGTTCATCTATAAAAGGTAAGCCTTTGGCTAGATCTCGATTAATAATTGTTGTCTTTTTAGTTGATAAATTATTTACCACCAATTCTGCTACTTGGCGGGTAATTGAATCGTTATAACGACTGCTTGAGTTGATTTGTAAAATGGTATTCATAAGTAACTCCTGTTGAAATTATTAGCTAGTTTACCGTTGACAAAAATAAGATAAACAGTAAATAATTAAACTTATAGTTCTTAAAATCAGAACAATTTAAGGGTGGCTAAACCGATGAATCAATTTGAAGATATGCAAACCTTTGTTCGCGTTGTTGAAGCAGGCAGTATTACCAAAGCAGCAGAGCAGTTAAATACGGTAAAATCAGCAGTAAGTCGTCGCTTGGCTGACTTAGAAAAGCGTTTGGCGGTAAAATTATTAACCCGTACGACGCGAACACAAACATTAACTGAAAATGGTTTAAGTTATTATCAGCAGTGTTTACGACTTATTGATGATGTTGCCGAGGTTGAATCAAACATACGTGATGATAATTGTGCGCTAGCAGGCAATATTAAATTAGCAGCACCTTTATCGTTTGGTTTAGAACATTTAGGCTCAGCATTACAACAATTTAATGAAATACATCCTGACGTTCATTTTGATGTTGACTTTAATGACCGAAAAATTGATTTAGTCGAAGAAGGGTTTGATCTCGCCATTCGTATCAGCAATTTAACCGATTCGTCATTAATGGCACGCAAAATAACCAACATCAATTTGATATTATGTGCTAGCCCCGAGTATTTACAAAAACACAGTACACCACAAACACCTACCGATTTATTAACAGGTCACCGGCGCTTAAAGTATATTTCAGAACCAGATCAATGGCCGTTTACAAATGCAGATGGCAAAAAAAGGTTGATAAAAGTGCCCACAGTGATGACCGCGAATAATGGCAATTTTTTATTACAAACGGCGATTAAAGGCACTGGCTTAGTAATGACTCCCGATTTCTTATGCTACAAAGCATTGCGCTTAGGGCAGTTAGTACCGATATTAACAGATTACTTTATGCCGATACCCATACCTGCTTATGCTATTTATCCTCAAAATCGCCATTTATCACAACGGGTAAGAAGTTTAATTGATTTTCTTAGCCTATATTTTGGTGAAAAGCCGTATTGGTGTATTGATCAATAAAAATAAAGCACTAAACCTTAAACTGATTAATAACTTCGGTTAATTGTTCTGAATGATTTTGCAAACCTTGCAAGCCATTATTCATTTCGGTAGCGCCAAGTACCGTTTGATCACTTAGTTGGCTTACTTTTTCAATATTAGTAGAGACGTTTTCAGCCACGCAGTTTTGTTGATTTACTGAATGTGCAATAGCTTCACTTTGTTGTTGAATTTCTGTGATCACGTCAGTTATATCGCCCAACACTTGATGCACTTCTTGGGTTAAATCAACACTAGTTTTAGCTTCTTTTTGACTGCTTTTCATTACGTTAACTGCATCCGTTGCATTTTTCTGTAACTTGTCAATAATAGTTTCAATACTTGCGGTAGAATCTTGAGTACGCGAGGCTAGCGTTCGTACTTCGTCTGCCACAACCGCAAAACCTCGCCCTTGTTCACCTGCTCGAGCCGCTTCAATAGCCGCATTCAGTGCTAATAAATTAGTTTGCTCGGCAATACCCCGAATAACATTTAACACCTCGCCTATGCTTTGACTATCTTCACGCAGTTGCTCAACAACTTCGGCTGCCGAGGTAACTTCTTGAGCAAGATGATTAATTCCTTTCGATGCTTGATTAACCACGGTAGCACCCTGCTTTACTTGTTGTTCAGCTTGCTCGGCTAATTGATGAGATGCATTTGCTGTGTGTGAAATTTCTTTACTACTACGTGCCAGTTCAATTGCCGATGTAGTAACAGAGTCTATTTCGATTTTTTGCGTATTAATATGCGATTGGGTTTGTTCACTAATTGTTGATGCATGTTGGGTCGATTGTTCGACCTCCTTGGTTATTAATACGGCTTCTTTAACTAGGTTTTGTATTTTATCAACAAAGACATTAAATTCATCAACTAACATACCAATTTCATCATTTTTCATTGGTGTTATGCGTTGTGTTAAATCGCCATCACCCGCGGCAATTTCATGCATAGCATTTTGTAAACGTTTAATGCGCTTAATTAAAGGTAAAACCATTAACCATACAACAGCAGCAATTAAAATAATAATAAAGGCAACAGCCAAACTAGATGATAAAAATGCCGCATTAACCGGATCCGAAATTACCGTTTCAGGCACCATAAAACCAAGCTTCCAGTTCATTTGCGGATAATCACTATGTACTTGATTAAAAACAACTAAATAGTTTTTATCTTGCCATGTTACACTTGTCTTTCCGTGTTGATTATTAACAATCTTTTGTTGTAATTTAGAAAAGCCTTGGGCCGATGAGAATTTTTTATCAATATCAGCCATTAATGTACCTGGTGGAAATTTATCACTGAATTTTGGGAAGAAAACTAACTTGCCCGTATCGGTCATCAAAAAGGCTTCACCAACACCTTGGTATTTAATTTTAGCGAGTAAATCTTTACCAAGAGTAGAGATTAAAATATCAACACCACCAATCCCCAAAAGCTTGCCATTAGGTAGATAAAATGGGCTAGTTACAGTAGCAGATACTGAGTGGTCGTTTTGGTCAACCGCAGGATCAGTGACATACATATGACCTTTCTCAATACCTAACATCCACCACGGTCGTTTATTGGTAAAATAATTTTCGTCGGTATAACGACCATTTAAATCGAAGTATTCATGAGTATTTTCACTGCCAAAAAAGATACTTTTGATGGTTTTATCTTGATCAGAAAAATAACGAAAATAGTTTTTTATCGCTTGATATGCAGGTTTATTATCAATATCAGATAAACGCTCATTGTACTCTGTAAACCAGTCAATCACTTGTGGACTAGCAAAAACACTATGTACAACTTGCCCTTTTGCTTGGAAGAACCCTTTAACTTCAGCCGCTTGTATTTTAACAATATCTTCAATTGATATTGTTATTTCACTACGCGTTTCTTCACTAACATTAGATAGCATAAAATAGGAAGCAGCAATTAAAAGTATTGCTACCGCCGTTGAAATAGTAAAAACCAACTGTCGCATAATTGAGCGATTAAAAAAATTAAACATAAATTCTCTCTTGTTATTATTCTGAACTTTTCACTTATTAACGAAGCTATTTTTTCGGTGAAACTTTAGCATGATTTTTTACCACAAAAAAGCCAACCTAACCTGTAAATATCACCACAACACCACGCATTAACAAAATTATAATAAAAAAGAAACATATGTCTGCTAAATTAGCTGACTACTAGGTCAATATAAGTGCAACCTTTATTTAAAAGTTGAATTTGGTAAATATTTCATCAAGAAATAATGATTATTATAAATAATACGGCGTGTTTATTATCCAAATGTTGATTGATTGTTACGCAATTGTTATTCTTTGTTTTCTTGTTAGCGTATATGTGAGCGAGTAATGTTAAAAACAAAGCAAAATATTTATCGACTGACTGTTTGGTCAATATTTTACTTATATATGAATACCAAAAGCATAACTTGAACTAGATATTTTTATTATATTCGCCCCAGCTGATTATACAGAATCCAGCTGGAGCAGTCTTAAATGTTTGAATAAATACTGGTTGTGTAATGTGTATAACTTTAACTATAAGGAAAGTCCTTTGAAAAACAATAAAATAATAGCAGTAGGTTTACTCGCATTGAGCAGTTTTTTAGCCAATGCAGAGGTTACCAATGGTAGTTTTGAAACGTGGTCTAATGGCGCTCCAGCCAGTTGGACTACAATCGATTCTGGTATTAGCGTAAGCCAAAACACTACGGTTACCAAGGAAGGGGCTAATTCAGCAGCAATAACCGTAAATACAGGTACGCAAGGTTCAACCGATTTTCAACAATTAGTGTCGGTTGTTGCTGGGCAAAGTTACAATTTTTCGGTCTGGGTAAATCATACTGAAGGAACGATGAAAGCACGTCTTTATGTAGACGGTTATCAAAATTACTCTGATCCAAATTTAGTCAATCAGTGGCAACAAGTTTCATATACTTATAATGCTACAGCAACGAAAGACATTGCTGTTGGTTTACGCTTTTACGATACTGCAGGCTTTGATGGTTCTGAAGTGGTTTATGTAGACTATTTTCAACCAACGGCTGCAACAACTACGGGTGGTGGAACTGGTGGCGGTGCTGCTTGTGCTACTAATGATGTTGCATTTAGTTTAACTACCGATCAATACGGTTACGAAACTAGCTGGGCTTTAGTCGATAGTACAAATCAAACTATTGCCAGCGATAGCAATTTAGCCAGCTCTACAACATTTAATCAAAATTTTTGTTTAGTTGATGGTACATACACCTTCACTATTAACGATGCTTATGGCGATGGTATTTGTTGTACTTACGGTAGTGGTTCATATGATTTATCATTGGCGGGCACTTCTTTAGCGTCTGGTGCTACTTTCACTAGCGCAGAAAGTACCACCTTTACCTTAGGTTCTACTGGCGGCGGCACTGGTGGCGGTACAGGTACTGGCGGCGGGGTTGGTACATATTACGACACCATTACTACGCAAACAGGTTATGCCTTAAAAACAGCCTTATATAATTTAATTAATAATCATACAGCTCAGGGCTATTCTGCCTTATGGACATTTTATCAAAACCACTCGCTTGATACTTATTTTGAAAACGACGGTTCAATTTTAGATATTTATTCTGAAAACCCAACAGGGGCAGACAGTTATAATTACACGAAAGTAACCAATCAATGTGGTACTTATAAAGTAGAAGGTGATTGTTATAATCGCGAACACTCTTTTCCTCGTAGCTGGTTTGGTGGTGCTAATGAACCCATGAATTCTGACGTGCATTTTATTTTTGCCAGCGACGGTTACGTTAATTCAAAGCGCAGTAGTTTTCCATACGGTGAAGTAGCAAGTGCAACCTTTACTTCTGCTAATGGCAGCAAATTAGGTTCAGCAATAACCACACTTGGTTATAACGGAACTGTATTTGAACCGATTAATGAATTTAAAGGCGACTTAGCGCGCGCCTATTTTTATGTCGCGACCCGCTATGAAAATGTTATTGGTGGCTGGCAAAATAACACCACTTATAGCAATGCTGTGCTAGATGGTACGAGTAATCATGTGTTCGAACAATGGCAATTAGATATGCTAAAACGTTGGAGCATTAATGATCCGGTAAGCCAAAAAGAAATTGATCGCAACAATAATGCGTTTATCCATCAAGGAAATCGTAACCCATTTGTTGATCATCCTGAATACATTGACGCTATTTGGGGCGCTCTTTAATTAAAAATTAATATTACAAAAACCAAGCGAGTGACATTATCCCTTCTTCATTCGTTTGGTTTTTTTCCTTTCTACTGGCTTGAAAAGCTAACCTCAACTATCTTTGATTTCATTCTATGTTTTATTTTGAGAATGAATAAATCCTGATCTTCGTCAGGATACTAAGCTGTTTATGCCATATTGATTAACCGTTAAGCCGAATTTATTTCAGTATCTCGGTGTGCCTACTTCTAATAAAATCATTTAAACAGCTCAATATTTGGCATTATTGGTAAAATGCAAAATAATATATGGCATAATTAGGTATTTAACCAAGATATTCTGTGGTTATTTATCTAAAATATGCAAACTTTTAAAATGCTTTCACACTTATTAGGAAACATTATGCTTTTTAAAGATTCTTTATTAACCGACTGCCCAATTCGCCAAAAAATGCGTGAGTTTTACCGTATTGATGAAGAAACCGCAATTGCCCATATTTTGCCTGAAGCCGAAGTTAACGTTGCCGCACGCAGTAGAGCGTGGGAACGTGCCCGCAAAATGGTATTGCAAATTCGTCGCGACCAAGAGGGTAATGGTGCGATCGATGCACTACTTAATGAATATTCACTTTCCTCAGAAGAAGGTGTGGTTTTAATGTGCTTAGCAGAAGCATTGTTACGTGTACCTGACAAAATTACACAAGACGCACTTATTCGCGATAAAATATCACAAGGTCAATGGAGCGCACATTTAGGCTCTAGCGATTCATTATTTGTTAACGCCTCTTCTTGGGGTTTATTAATTACGGGTAGTATGGTCGGCTATGCTGATGATCGTAATCAACACAAATTTGGTTTATTAAAAAAAACCATTGGCCGTTTAGGTGAACCTGTTATTCGTAAATCAATGAACTTTGCCATGAAAATTATGGGCAAACAGTTCGTTATGGGTGAAACCATTGAAGACGCTACAGAACGTGCGGTTGAAAAAGAAAGAATTGGTTATGTCTATTCATACGACATGCTTGGCGAAGGTGCTCGTACTATGGCCGATGCGCAAGGCTATTTTAAATCCTATGTTGATGCTATTCATGTTATTGGTAAAGCCGCTAACGGTAGAGGCCCGATTAAATCACCGGGTATTTCAATAAAATTATCCGCTATTCATCCTCGTTACGAATTTACCCATCAAGCACGAGTAATGAACGAATTAGTACCACAAATAAAAGAACTTTGTTTATTAGCCAAAAGCTACAACATTGGCCTTACCATAGATGCGGAAGAAAGCGAACGTTTAGATATATCACTCGACATTATCGAAACAGTATTCAGTGATAATGATTTAGCTGGTTGGGATGGCTTTGGTTTAGCGGTACAAGCGTATCAAAAACGTGCAATCTTTGTGATTGAATGGTTACGCCATTTAACTCTACGTGTTAACCGAAAAATAATGGTACGTTTAGTAAAAGGTGCCTACTGGGACAGCGAAATTAAAAATGCACAAAAAGACGGCATGAATCATTTCCCCGTTTTTACACGTAAATCATCTACGGATGTCTCTTACCATGCTTGTGCTAATAAATTACTTGAATATCGCGACAGCATTTACCCGCAATTTGCCACACATAATGCTTATACTGCTGCAACTATTATTGAATTAGCAAATGGCGACACAGACAATTTTGAATTTCAATGTTTACACGGCATGGGCGATTCTTTATACGACCAAGTAGTTTCGCAAGAACATATTCAATGTCGTATTTATGCGCCATGTGGCCATCATGAAGATTTACTGGCGTATTTAGTACGTCGATTATTAGAAAACGGCGCTAATTCATCGTTTGTAAATGCCATTGTAGATGATACAAAGCCTGTAGAAACCTTACTTGAAGATCCGGTAGAAAAAACCCTACGTTTAAAACAAAAATACAACAAACAAATTATCTTACCAAGTGCGATGTTTGGTAATGAGCGTGTTAATTCAACAGGGCTAGATTTAACTGATATTAATGAAATCACGCCCTTAAAGGCAGCGTTAAATACGTGGTTTGAAGATCATTTGTTAAACGAAAATGATTTGCCAGAAGGTGTTAATGCCGTTCGTAATCCTGCTAATCATAGAGAAATTGTTGGTTATCATCAGCATCATAACACTGAGCAAATGCAGCAATTAATCAATAATGCTGAAACCGCATTTGCTTCGTGGTCGCAAACACCAGTAGTTGAACGTGCTGAATTATTAAATCGTGTTGCTGATGCTTTAGAGGAACATAGCGAAGAATTAATTGCCTTATGTATTAAAGAAGCGGGTAAAGTTGCACAAGATGGTATCGATGAAGTGCGTGAAGCAGTTGATTTTTGTCGCTATTATGCCACAAAAGCAATAGAGCTAGCACAAGATGATCGCCTTGAAGCCCGCGGTGTGGTGTTATGTATTAGCCCATGGAACTTCCCATTAGCAATATTTTTAGGCCAAGTGGCAGCGGCAATTGCTACAGGTAATACTGTGCTTGCTAAGCCTGCCGAACAAACAGGATTAATAGCCGTACGTACTATTGAATTAATGCACAGTGTTGGTATGCCAAAAAACGTAGTTCAAGCCGTTATTGCCCGTGGTAGCCAAGTGGGCAGTGTGATCATTCCTGACGAACGCATTAAAACCGTGATGTTTACCGGCTCTACCGAAACAGGCACGCGTATTTCACAAACGTTAGCCGAGCGTAAAGGCGATCAAGTACCGTTAATTGCTGAAACCGGCGGTCAAAACAGCATGGTGGTTGACTCTACCGCTTTACCAGAGCAAGTTGTCGATGACGTGATTTCTTCAGGTTTTCAAAGTGCAGGGCAACGTTGCTCAGCTTTGCGCGTATTGTTTGTGCAAGAAGAAATTGCCGATAAAGTGATCACTATGTTACAAGGTGCATTAGCTGAATTACACGTTGGCGATCCATCACAGTTATCAACCGATGTTGGCCCGGTGATCGATGCAAAAGCATTAACTTCACTTAACGACCATGCTAAATACATGGAAACGCATGGCAAGTTACTATATCAATGTAAATTATCGGCTGACGTTAACGATGCCAATGGACACTTTTTCTTCGCACCGCGCTTATATGAAATTGACAACATTAGCGTATTAACCCGTGAAGTATTTGGCCCTTGTGTGCATATTGTGCGCTTTAAAGCGGGTGAAGTAGAACAAGTTGTTGATCACATTAACAGCACAGGTTTTGGTTTAACGATGGGTATTCACACTCGCATTGAACACCGCGCGGCTCAATTAGCACAACTTTCTCGTGCCGGTAATATTTATATTAATCGCAATATGATCGGCGCGGTTGTAGGTGTTCAACCGTTTGGAGGAAGAGGCCTATCAGGCACGGGCCCGAAAGCGGGCGGCCCTAATTATTTAACCCGTTTAATGAAAGAAAAAGCGACTAACGATGTAGAAATCAATGCTGAAATAGCCGTGTTAGCTAGTAATGCAGCAGCAACAAAGCAAGCCAATGTAATTATGAAAAAGGCGGTTAATGCTGAAAAAACATGGCGTTTAACCGATTTAAATACGCGGGTTTCACATGTACGTCAATTGTTAGCAAAAATTGCCCACGTAGAAATTGTTGACGAGTTAGCCGATGATTTAAATCAAACTTTAGCGAATGCGCGTGCGCAGTTAATTGCCATTGAAAAACGCCTTAAAGTACCTAAAGTGTTACCAGGGCCAACCGGTGAATCTAATGTCCTTTATTTAGAAAATCGTGGCACCGTAATTTGCTTTGCCGACAAAGATGTAAGTTTTAATTTTTGGGCATTATCCATTGTTACCGCATTAGCAACAGGCAATGCAGTAATCTCCGTAGTGTCTGACTTGTTTTATAACGAAGCACAAGCATTTGTAGACAAATTCATCAGCACAGGCGCAACCCGTGGTGTTTTACAAGTTGCCAAACTTGCTAATTTAGAAGCGTTATTAGCCCATCCTAATTTAGCAGGCGTAGTGGTAGACAGCACCAGTCATCGTCGTGCCTACATGGCTGATAAACTAGCGCAACGTAGCGGTGCAATATTGCCGGTAATTAGCTCTGAATATTTAGATAACTTAATTCAGCGCTTATTAACTGAAAAAACCGTTAGTATCGACACCACAGCATCGGGCGGAAATACGTCATTAATGACGTTAGTTGAAGATGATGAATAATAGGGTCAACGATAATCAGCTACACTAACTCTAAAATAAAAATACAGAGCTCTAATGAAAGAGCTCTGTATTTATTAACCTAAACAATCACCGCCTAACAGCGGTGATGTAAACCAATTTCCACACACGAATTAAAAATATACCCATCCGACTAACAAGACTCATTTCAAGTAAAATCAAAATACCCCAAATAATACGCTTAGCTATCTGTGTAATAAAACTGTCATAATTAACAACGACAATACACTCAATTTTTATATATACATTGAGACAACAGGGTATGCGCGTTTCTACTTTTTCACGATTTTCAGCACTAGCAATTAGTATTTTTATTGTGGTCTTCTTAGGTACTATGTACCAAGTGGTTAATTCTTTAGAGCAAAGTCGATTACAACTTAATAATTACCAACAACTTAAAACATTAACCACCGTTGATTTTTACCGTACAATTGCTCGTTATTTGCAAACGGGTGATGCTAATTTATTAAGTAAGGCAGATAAACAACTTGATAATATGCTGCAAGTAGCGCCTAAATTAGGTATTACTTCATTTGAGCAAGAATTAACCTCTCAAGTTAACCAATTAAAAATAGCATTAGAAAAAAAATTCAGAGCAATGGGCAAACTTAGTGCCGATCCTTATGCCTTATTAAAAAATAATGAACAAGGTCTTGTTGCGTTAACACAAATACTTGCCAACTATGCACAACAAAGTAAAATTTTAACAACAACAGAAAAGAACTCCTACCTTACTTTAACTAATAACATTGCTAATACCTTACTCACAATGATAAACGCACGTGAGCATTTATTTTTATCACAAACGTTTAATACCACTAATTTAAACAAAAATGTAAATCAACTTGTTGCACTAGTGGCACAATTAAAGCAGCAACCATTACTTAAAGTTTATCCTGAAAAAAACGAAAATGATGATGATGAGTTATTACTTGACGATGAGGAATTAACTGACTTAAGTGAAGAAAATATACATGAATTAACTTCACTGGCAGAGCGTTATCATAGCGAACTTCTCAATACTTTAAAATTTTCGGCACAAAAAAAGACCGGTTTATCTTTATTAAAACAGTCAGTCGCTTCAATAGAAAAGTCTTTATTACAAGGCGAAAAATATATAACCAAAACACAAAACGAACTTAACAAAATGACCATTGAAGTCGTTATTGTTTTATTGGTATTTTTAGTTGGCTTTTTAGCAACTAATTACTGGTTAATGCGCTCAGTAGTACTGAACCCGTTACGAAAATTACGCGATAGTTTTGTACAATTGGTTGAACAAGGTCAAGTTGATAACATTAATAATTTAAATGACAAAACAGAACTAGGCCAAATTGCTAGTAGTTTTAATCAGTTAGTAAATAAATTAGCGCAAGAAGACAAACAAAAGGCTCAACAACTTAGTTTAGTTTCAAGTGCATTAAAAACAATGGAAAGCCAAGCCGGTAATATTTTACAATCATCTCAAACAACCACCGAACATTTAGATGATGCTCGCGAAATTATGACTACACTAAGTAAAGTTACCACCACGGTTAGCGATTTATCTCAACAGGTTGCTAGCAATGCACAAGCAACTCAAAAGGCCATGAGTGAAAGCCAACAGCAAGTAAGTCAGGTGCTTGCAGCAAGTCACAGTACAAATAATGCGACGGTATCAGCTAAAGCCTCAATAAAATCACTAGGCGTCTCTGTCGATAGTGTTAGTTCTATTGTTGACGTGATTAGTGCTATAGCAGATCAAACTAACTTACTTGCTCTTAATGCCGCAATTGAAGCAGCCCGTGCAGGCGAACATGGTCGAGGGTTTTCAGTGGTTGCCGATGAAGTACGTCAATTAGCAGGTAAAACTCAAGAATCGTTACAACAAGTAAGTCAAAGCCTTAATCAACTACAAACAGCTAGTAACGCGCTAGAACAAAATATGCAGGGTATTGAACTTGCCTCACAAGAACAACAATCTATTTCGCAACAATTAAAAGATAATGCAGAACAAGTGCTTGATCAAGCCTTGGCCTCAGCCACGGTTGCACAAACTACTCTGCAACATATTACGAATCAGCAACAACAATTTATTAGTTTTGAACAAGCCATTAATAATGTTACCAGCGAAGTAAATCAATCAAGTACACTCGCACAAAATATTTCAACTGATGTAGAACGCCAAGTTAATGATATTAATCAAACTCTCATTGTTGCTTAACGACCACAGACAAGGCAAAATTCGCGTTACTTACTTGTTATTGAAATAATGCCATGCACAAATGTAAAATCGTGAATAAAAAAAATATTTTAACGCAACACAACAAGCAGGCATTAATTCATAACTCTGGGCCAACCAACGTTATAATAAGTTCGGTGTACTAATGAGTATAATATTAACCGATGTTCTAATTATTGGCGCAGGTGCGGCTGGCTTAATGTGTGCGGCTACGGCAGGTTATCGCGGTCGCTCAGTCACCGTAATTGATATGGGTAAAAAGCCCGCAAGAAAAATACTCATTAGTGGCGGTGGTCGGTGTAACTTTACCAACACCAACGCAAACCCAGACAATTATATTTGCCAAAATCCGCATTTTACCAAATCGGCACTGAGCCGTTATTCATCACAAGATTTTATTGATTTAGTTGATCGTCATGGTCTAAATTATCATCATAAAACATTAGGCCAATTATTTTGTGACGACAGCGCGCAAGACTTAGTCGATATTTTATTAACCGAATGCGAATGGGCTGGCGTAACCATACAACTACGCAGTGAAGTTGTCGCTGTTGAAAAAAACCACCACGGCTACTTAGTTAAAACATCCACTAATTATTATCAATGCCAATCGTTAGTTATAGCCAGTGGCGGCTTAACCATGCCTAAACTAGGCGCTACGCCCATTGGCTACAAAATTGCCCAGCAGTTTGGCTTAAAGGTATTACCAACCTGTGCGGCTTTAGTTCCCTTTACCCTTCATGATCATGATAAAGAACGTTTTGATGGTTTGTCTGGCATTAGTATTGGCTGCGAAGTTACTAGCGAGTCAGGCGTTTCATTTAAAGAAAACATTTTATTTACCCACCGCGGATTATCAGGCCCTGCCATATTACAAATATCTTCTTTTTGGCAAGCAGGTGAATATGTAAGTATTAACTTATTACCTGACTCTAGCTTAATTGAAACCCTTAACGACTGGCGAGAAAGCCAAGCACAAAAATCGTTAAAAAATTTATTAACCACCCTACTACCAAAGCGTTTCATTGAATTATTGCTGGAAGGTAAACAAATACCCGACAAAGCAGTTAACCAATTAAGCCACAGTGAAATGCAAAATTTGCATCACTATTTTCACGCTTGGAAAATAAAACCCAATGGAACCGAAGGCTACAGAACCGCTGAAGTTACCTTAGGAGGTGTTGATACTGACGAACTTTCTTCAAAAACTTTCGCGGCAAAGAAAAGTGAGGGATTATTTTTTATTGGCGAAGTAATCGACGTAACAGGCTGGTTAGGGGGCTATAATTTTCAATTTTGTTGGGCAAGTGGTGTAGCTTGCGGGCAAGCGGTTTAATGTATTAAAAGAAGTATAACAAAAAATTTTAGCTAAAAACGAATACAGTGTTATTAGCTCTATTTAGGTAAAAATATTAATATGTAATGTGTGGATTGTAATATTCAACTAAATTTGAAAAGTATTTAGCCACTTTATAAGTTCGTAATTCGCTTTTTTAATCTTTCTAAATCAATCGCGTTTGAGCGTACAGTAAGCTTAATATGAGAATATTCATATTCCTCTTTAATAACACTCATACTAGATCGAATTTCACCTATGATGCCTTTGGCTGTATAGGAAATAATAAACTCATCTTCAATCATTTCGTACTCAGCAACACTAACGATATATTTATGTAATTTGCTAATGTCAGCAGGATCACGAGTTGATGTCATCATAGCGTCAGGAAATTCAGTCATTAGCGCTTGTTGTTGCTCATTATCAAGTTGATCAGACTTATTTAGTACTAATAATTTTTTAACGCCCTCAACGCCCACTTCTTCCAGCACTTCGTGTACAACATCAAGTTGCGAACGAAAAGAAGCATCTGAGGCATCTACCACATATAACAATAACGACGCATCACGCGCTTCTGCTAATGTTGAATGAAATGAGGCGACTAAATCATGCGGTAGTTTTTTAATAAAACCGACGGTGTCTGAAACTAATATGCGTGGTTGAGTAATTGGTTGCAACGCACGTACGGTGGTATCAAGCGTAGCGAACAATTTGTTTTCTACTAATACCTCACTACCCGTAATAGCTCGCATCATTGATGATTTACCCGCATTAGTATAACCAACTAAAGCAACACAAAAAAGTTCAGCGCGTTGTGTACGTCGTCCTTTCATTTCATCTTGAACTCTCTCTAACTCACGCTTTAGTTCTGCCAATTGGTCACGTACTTTACGCCGGTCTAGTTCTAGTACAGTTTCACCTGCGCCTTTACCCATTTGTCGTTCTTTATTACCGCTTGTTGATTCACGAAGTCGCGGTGCTAAATAATGAAGGCGGGCAATTTCAACTTGCAAGCGCGCGGTTCGAGTACGTGCATGGCGACTAAAAATTTCAATAATAATACCCGTTCGATCAAATACTTCTACACCTAATTGACTCTCTACATTACGAAGTTGAGATGGACTTAAATCGCAATCAAATACAACTACATCAGCACAGGAAAATGGTAGTTCGTCTGAAGAAATTTCAGTCAATAATATTTCATCTGTTAGATCTTCACCTCCTTCAAATAATAATCCCTTATTACCAGTTATACGCGCTATTTCTGCCAGTTTTCCTGCCCCCAACACCGTAAGTTTTTTGGTAGAACTTTGTTTTTGTGATTGTGTACCAATCACTTTAAATCCTAACGTGGTTACCAAACGAGCAAGTTCTGCTAGTGATTCTGCTGCCTCATCTCCATTAAACTGTGGCGTACAAATAGAAATAAGTAACGCGTGATTAAGTGATGCTTTTGCGGTAAGTTGCATAATGTTTTTATGTTAGTGCACCTAAGTGCAAACCTATTTATATCTAAAGTAGTATGATCCTACGCTGTTAAAGGTAAGCTTTATAGTGTAATAAAGAACTAAATACAGAGTTTATTTCAATATAGATTAAGGTCTTAAATCTTAGCAGGAATAATGATTAGGAATTAGGCTGTTACGTTGTTTTTTAGTATGATAGCCGTGCTTGTTTAGCAAAATAACAAACAATTAAAAACTTCCATTTAGGGTCAAAATTATCATTACTTCAGATCACTACTCTCCGAGCCAAGTATTTATCGGTTTAATTAACCCTAAAAGCCCAAGTAATGTTGGTTCCATAATGCGGGCGGCAGGATGTTATCAAGCTGATGCTGTTTTTTATACTGGACAACGTTATGCTAGAGCAGCTAAATTTAATACCGACACTAAAAATATTAATGGGAAAATTCCTTTAACATCAATAGAAAATATTATTAAGGCTAAAGCTGAAGGAATGAAAGTCGTCTGTGTCGATTTAGTTGAAGGGGCAACACCTTTACCAGAATATAGCCATCCAGAAAAAGCACTTTACATTTTAGGTCCTGAAGATGGCAGTATTGAACAAGCAATAATTGATCAAGCTGATGATGTAGTTTATGTGCCAACAATTGGTTGTATGAATTTAGCTGCCACAACTAATGTTGTCTTATATGATCGTTTAGTAAAAAATAAAACATTAACTGCAAGTGATACGCTGATAAAACAAAGCCGTGACACCAATAACACTACAAAAGTAAAATGAAATTTAGACATAAAAAAACCTACTAGTATATACATACTAATAGGCTTGAATAATGGTGGAGGGAGGTGGATTCGAACCACCGAAGGCGGAGCCGTCAGATTTACAGTCTGATCCCTTTGGCCACTCGGGAACCCCTCCAAAGACATTGAAAAGCCCGTCACATCAGTAACGGGCTTTCTTAATAGGTGTCTAGCGATGTCCCGCTACGCTCTCACATGGGCTTCTCGTGACAAGAGTCACACTACCATCGGCGCTACGTTTCATTTCTAAACATATTAGAAGTCTAGCGATGTCCCGCTGCGCTCTCACATGGGCTTCTTTGTGACAAGAGTCACACTACCATCGGCGCTACGTTTCATTTCTAAACATATTAGGCGTCTAGCGATGTCCTACTCTCACATGGGAACTCCCACACTACCATCGGCGCTATTGCATTTCACTTCTGAGTTCGGCATGGGTTCAGGT
>Ga0316202_10001319_pt1 | contig 19750 bp, 17 predicted proteins | sample 3monrhotite_MG_FD_204934 | JGI IMG/M metagenome (GOLD analysis project Ga0316202, IMG submission 204934) | Microbial mat bacterial communities from mineral coupon in-situ incubated in ocean water Damariscotta River, Maine, United States -... | ecosystem: Environmental > Aquatic > Marine >... | reverse complement strand
AGTTTGAAGAAGGTAAGTGTTCGCTGCGTGCAAAAATTGATATGGCATCAAGTTTTATGTGTATGCGTGATCCTATTATTTATCGTGTTCGCTTTGCTCATCATCATCAAACGGGGGATAAATGGTGTATTTATCCTATGTATGATTTTACTCATTGCCTATCCGATGCGATTGAAGGCATTACGCATTCGCTTTGTACTCTAGAATTTCAAGATAACCGCCGTTTATATGATTGGGTTTTAGATAATGTTTCTATTGAAACCGTCCCACATCAATATGAATTTTCACGTTTAAATCTTGAATATACGGTAATGAGTAAACGTAAATTACATACACTAGTTGAAGACAAATTGGTTCATGGTTGGGATGATCCTAGAATGCCAACTATTGCTGCTTTTCGTCGAAGAGGCTATACACCTTCATCATTAAGAGAGTTTGCTAAACGTATTGGTGTGACCAAAATGGATAATACGGTTGAAATGAGCGTGTTAGAAGCGTGTATCCGTGAAGATTTAAATGATAATGCACCAAGGGCAATGGTTGTTCTAGATCCAATTAAGTTAGTTATAGAAAACTACCCAGAAGCACAGATAGAAGAATTGACTGTTAAAAATCATCCTAGTGATGACAACAAAGGTACGCGCACTGTACCTTTTTCTCGTGAGCTTTATATTGAAGCTGAAGATTTTAGAGAAGAAGCAAATAAAAAATATAAGCGTTTAGTTCTTGATAAATCAGTACGATTACGTGGTGCATATGTGGTTACTGCAACACGATGTGATAAAGATGAACAGGGTAAAGTTACTACCGTTTATGGTAATTATAACGAAAATACTCTAGGGAAAAATCCTGAAGACGGTACTAAACCTAAAGGTGTTATTCATTGGGTGAGTGCAGCAGATTTTCTTAATGCTGAAGTTCGTTTGTACGATCGTTTATTTACGGTTCCAAATCCTGCAGCGGCAGACGATTTTAATCGTGTAATTAACCCCGATTCATTAATTACACTTAATAATGCTAAAGCTGAATTGTCATTAGCTAATGCTATTGCAGAGCAAGCATATCAATTTGAACGCCAAGGTTATTTTTGTTTAGATAATCAAATATCTAACGAAGATAAAAAAGCAGGTAAATTAGTATTTAATCGTACGGTTGGCTTGCGTGATACTTGGGCTAAAATAGATACTTAATGTAATGCTATTGTTAGGTGTAGAAAATCACTCTATTGAGTGGTTTCTACAGTTAAATCCTAGAAAATCATTATAAATGTGCTTGTCTATATGTTTCACAAGCTTCTTCGTCATTACATTCACCGTAGAGATATAAACTGTGGTTCGTTAATTTTATATTGTGAGACTTTGCGATATCTGACTGGCGAGTTTCAATAATATCATCTTCAAACTCAACTACTTTGCCACATTTTAAACACACTAAATGATCATGATGTTGCTTTTGAGTTAATTCAAATACCGATTTACCCCCTTCAAAATGATGACGAGTAATAATGCCTGCATCATCAAACTGGTTCAATACCCGATAAACGGTTGCTAGGCCAATTTCTTCATGTTGTTCAAGTAATATTTTATAAACATCTTCAGCACTAACATGTTGGTTTTTAGGATTTTGTAAAATAGATAAAATTTTAATGCGCGGTAGAGTTATTTTTAATCCAGCTCTTTTAAGTTCTTCATTTTGTGAAGGCATATAGTGCAATCTCTAAGATGTTTTGTAAAAGTATAAAGTGCTTTTTACTGGGTTAACAGCACAATATTAATATATTTAACGGAATATTGAACTGTCTACAAAAAAAGCCTGAAAACAGGCTGTTTATATGTTATTAAATAGTAATTAGTAGGGTTATTATGCTAACTCAGCTAGGCACATTTCATCGTAAATTTGATTAACCCATTTGTCTACTCGTTGTTCGGTTAACTCTGGCTGTCTGTCTTCATCAATCGTTAAACCAATAAAGGTGTTTTCGTCAATGAGACCTTTAGATGCTTCAAATTCGTAGCCTTCAGTTGGCCAGTTTCCAACGATTATAGCGCCTTTCGATTCAGCAATATCACGCAATGGTCCCATCGCATCACAAAAATATTCCGCATAGTCTTCTTGATCACCTAAACCAAAAATAGCCACTAATTTATCGGTAAAATCAATTTCTTCTAATTCGGGTAAAAAATCATCCCAGTCACATTGGTTTTCACCATAATACCAAGTGGGAATACCTAAAATAAGTAAATCAAATTCAGCGATTTCTTCTTTGGTACTTTTAGCGATATCTTTTACTTCAATCAGTTTTTTACCCAGTTTTTTCTGGATCATTTTACTTACTGCTTCAGTATTTCCTGTATCACTGCCGAAAAATAAACCTATAATAGCCATTTAAGTGTTAACCTTTTATTGTATCTAAAGTATGTGAAAAAAATTATTGATATATAGTTTAGTCGTTTTTTTTCGCTAGAGAGTCAATTAATAGTAATTCTATCAACTCACTGCGGCTTATTCTTTGATCTTGAGCAAGGCTTTCTAATTGATTAAAGAGTGAAGTATGAATTTTAAATTCTACTCGTTTTAAGCCTTTATTTTTATCCCGCTTAACTTGATTTCGTTTGTTTATTTTTATTTGCACATCTCGAGGATGTGGATTTGTTTTTGGGCGTCCAGGACGCTTGTCTTCACAAAATAAATCAATAGTTGTTAAGTCAGTACTTTCTTTTGCCATTTGTTTTTGCCGTAACTTATATTTTTGTTTGTTAAATTACCTCTGCTATATACGAGCAAAGGTATTCAACAAGTTATTTTTTGCTTATCGTGTTGAATTTGTTATACATAAAAGTATCAATATTAAGCGAAAATAATAATTGATTTTCAATTTAAACGTAACATTTTTTATCGTTAAGTACTGTAAATATCATTAACCAACACCTTGTGATTCAAAAATGAGTTGAATAATGCTTTTTGCAACAAAACCAACACAGCCTAATAATAAAACTAAATAAATAACGGCTTGCCCAAGGGGCGGAACATTATTGGTTTTCATTACATCTCTAACAGTTAACCCTATAAAAATAAAGATAAAAGCAAAAAACAAATCAAGTCCCACGGCTTCAATTAAATCAAAATATTTTGCAAGCATATTTGGTTATTCACTAAGAATATAATGTTAGGCTAAATTTTTGAGGCGCATTGTAGCATAAGCACTAGCCGCAAGCGACTTAGCTAGTTAAAAAAGTACTAACAATTTTATTAAAAGCAACACTTTTTTCTGCATGTAACCAATGACCTGCGCCGCTAATTATTTTTGCAGTGCTATTTGGGAATATTTTTGCGATAATTTCACGATGTTCAATTTTTATATAATCTGAATTGCCGCCTTTAATAAAGAGTGTTTTACCGAGATAGCTTTGTTCACCCTGATAACCTTGCATTATTTGCTCATAACAATTACTAATATAATCTAAAGCACATTTAAATTGATATGAACCTTGTTTTTTTGTTAAGTTACGGAGCAAAAATTGTCTCACTCCTGCCTCATGAACAAACTTTTCAAGTTGTATATCGGCATCTTTTCGATTGTTAACGTGACTTAAGGCAATTGATTTTAACCCCTTGATTATTGATAAATGGTGAGCGGGGTAAGTAACGGGGGCGATATCTGCAACAATTAATCTTTTTACTCGTTTGCTGTGTTCAAGGGCTATTTGCATTGCAATTTTCCCCCCCATTGAATGGCCTAGTATTGAACAATCTTTTATTGATAAATGGTCTAAGGTTGTGATTACATCTTGCGCTAATTCACTATAACCCATATTGTTTATTTGGACGGAATCGCCATGATTACGAACATCAACGCTAGTAACATGGTGAGTTTTAGCTAAGGTACGTGCTACCATGTTTAAGTTATCCATACTGCCAAATAAGCCATGAATTAATACAAGGTTTTCGCCTTGTCCAGATTGTTTAAAATTAAGTAATGGCATAAAGAGTAGGATTATATTAGAACCAAGTTTACTTATTTTATCATTACCACTAAATATAGTGCAAAGTTATAAAATTCTTTCTAGCGCCTTGTTATTAACATAAGTATAATTATGCGCGACTTTTTTCTTTTGGGAACATAAATGAAAAGCATCGAAATAGATGATGAACTTTATCAATACATAGTTAAAAATACTGAAAAAATAGGCGAAAGCGCGTCTTCAATATTACGCCGTTTATTGTCATTAGAGCAGCAACTAATTCAGCAAAATTCAATAAATGTTGATATTACTGAAAACGAAATTGGAGATTCAAATAAAAGTAATCCAATTAACATTGAAGTAGATATATCGTCCTCTGACAATTCTTCTAAAAATATTTACTCTGCTGATTATTTATTTAATTACATAAATAGAGAAGAATTGGCTATGCAGCGTGGCGTGGTAGGGCGTTTTTTGCTTATTTTAGCTGCTTTAAATCGTGTTCATCCAGAAAATTTTGCTGCGGTTACTGAAATTAGAGGCAAAGGGCGTTTGTATTTTGCTAAAAATTCAGATGATCTTGAAGCGAGTGGTAGCAGTACAAAACCGAAACAAATAGCGGAAAGCCAATTTTGGGTGATCACCAATACTAATACTACACGTAAAAAAATGATGTTAACCGATGTTGCGAAAGAATTAGGTTATAATCAAGAAGATGCCGAAAAAATTCGGGAATTACTTTAGTTATCAATTAATTAATAAATGCATGTTAGTAGTGCTAGTGGCTTAAATAATCAGGAAAATCAACCTTATGTCTATTCATCCTCATGCAGGTAAACCCGTTCGCCCACAAGATAGAATAAATATTGGTCGTTTGGTGAGTGATTATTATATGCAAACACCTGACATGAACATTGTCGAACAAAAAGTGAATTTTGGTACTTCGGGTCATCGCGGTAGTGCAGTAAAATTAAGTTTTAATCAAACACATATTCTTGCTATTTGTCAGGCGGTTGCTGAATATCGGTTAGCGCAAGGTTTTTCGGGTCCATTATTTTTAGGTAAAGATACCCACGCGCTTTCTGAACCAGCCTTTATTAGTGCTATTTGTGTTTTAGTAGCTAACGGTGTGCCAGTGGTCGTGCAAAACGATTTAGGTTTTACACCCACCCCTGTTATTTCACGTCTAATTATTAGTCATAATAAACTATCGACAAATAAAACCAAACAAGCAGATGGTTTAATTATAACACCTTCGCATAATCCGCCTACTGACGGTGGCATTAAATATAACCCTCCACATGGTGGACCTGCCGAAGGTGATATTACTAAGTTAATTGAAATTCGTGCTAATGAAATTATCAATGCTGATCTTGTTGATGTTAAAACAATAAATTATCAAAAAGCCTTAAGGTCTGAACTTTTAAGTAAGCAAGATTTTATAGAGCTTTATGTTAGTCAACTTGAACAGGTTGTTGATATGAAAGCTATTGCCAAATCGGGTATTACTATTGGTGTAGATCCCTTAGGCGGATCTGGTATCGATTATTGGCCGGTTATTGCGAAAAAGTATGGGCTTAACATTACTATTGTCAATCCTGTCGTTGATGCCAGTTTTGCATTTATGATGCTTGATAAAGACGGTAAAATTCGTATGGATTGTTCATCACCTTATGCCATGGCTGGTTTGATCAAAATGAAAGATGATTTTGATTTAGCAGTAGGTAATGATCCTGATTTTGATCGTCATGGTATTGTTACCAAAACAGGTGGTTTAATGAATCCGAACCATTATTTAGCCGTGTCGATAAATTACTTAATGACACACCGTGATTGGCCTCAAGACGCTAAAATAGGAAAAACGCTAGTTTCAAGTTCGCTTATTGACCGTGTAGCAAAAAAATTAAATCGTCCACTTGCCGAAGTACCTGTAGGCTTTAAATGGTTTGTTGACGGTTTGCATAATGCAAGTTTTGCCTTTGGCGGTGAAGAAAGTGCAGGGGCCACCTTTTTAGCTCGTGATGGTAGCTGTTGGACTACTGATAAAGATGGTTTTGTGATGACATTATTAGCCGCTGAAATACTTGCTATAACAGGTGAAGATCCATATCAACATTATCAAGCTTTAGCACAAGAGCTTGGAGAACCGTGTTATGGTCGCGTTGAAGCTGTGGCGAATTTAGCACAAAAAGCAGTATTAACTAATTTAAGTGTTGATGCTATCAGTGCAAATATGCTTGCTGGAGAGGAAATACAACAAGTATTAACAAAAGCTCCTGGTAATAATGCCGTTATCGGTGGTTTAAAAGTGGTTACTGAAAACGGTTGGTTTGCTGCTCGTCCATCAGGTACTGAAGATATTTATAAAATTTATGCTGAAAGCTTTATTGATAATAAGCATTTACAGTTGATTATTACTGAGGCGCAACAAATTGTTGACGATGCATTTAAAGGTGCGGGTTTGTAATCCGTGCTCCTGATGAAATTCAGGAGCTTAAAATCTAAAATGAATAGACTGAAACCAATTCAGTATGAAAATATTAATCAGTCCAATATTAGTTGGTCTTGCTTCGACAAAAAACAGAATTAATGTATCTATAAAGAGAATTATTTTGATCAATACTCACACAAATAGCGCACAATTAGCCGAAATATTATCGGCACAATTACAACAAAATGGTGATTTTTTAGGCCAAACACGTGCGAATGAATCTTCAATGCCAGCGTTTTCTTTTATGGTAAAAAATGCACTAAGTGGTACTAACATTCAAGTGAACGTACTTGATACGGGTATTATTTGTTTTGAACCGTTAGCTAGAACAACGGCGAAAGACATCGTTTTATCTTCTGCTGTTCATGGTAATGAAACAGCTCCAATTGAAATTTGCGCATGTTTAATTAAGCAACTTATCTTAGGAGAACTTGAACTTAGTGCTCGAGTATTATTTTTATTTGGTAACCCCGCTTCTATTAATATTGGCCAACGTTTTGTTGAAGAAAACTTGAATCGTTTATTTTCTGGTGGCCATTCAATAGATCAAGGAAAGGGGACAGGACTTATTAATAAAGAACGTCATCGTGCTTTACTATTAGAAAATACGGTTTCTGAATTTTTTGCACAAGGTGATGAAATATCAGCAGAAACGTCTACTACACGAGAACGTTTCCATTATGATTTACATACTGCAATCCGTGGTTCTAAAAATGATAAATTTGCTGTTTATCCTTTTAGGCATGGCAAACCTTGGGATAAACAGCAATTACAGTTTATGCAAGCATGTGGTATCAATACTATTTTGTTATCCAATTCTCCCACCACTACCTTTAGCTACTTTTCATCTAATAATTTTGGCGCTCATGCGTTCACCGTTGAATTAGGTAAAGTAAAACCTTTTGGTGAAAATGATATGGAAAATTTTAGTGATGTAAAAAAATCTTTACTCGATTTGATTTCAGGACAAGCGTTATCGTTTAAACCTTTTAAGGAAAGCGATTTTAATTTATTTGAAATTGATCAAGTAATAGACCGTCAACATGATAATTTTGTATTACACTTTGCTGACAATGTAGAAAATTTCACTGATTTCCCCATTGGTACTGTACTAGCTACTGATGGTGATATCGAAATTAAAACACAAAAGGAAGGGGAAGCTATTATCTTTCCAAATGCTAATGTTGCTATTGGTCAACGGGCGTTATTAACCGTAGTACCTACAACATTATAAAATCACAGCTATTTTTATATTCAGGTGGTTTTGCTATAAATCACCTCGTTAATAAAAGTACTATATAAGCACTTCGTATATACTGTTATCATTTTTTACTTATCATCTGTAAACATATTTGCTCATTAAAGTTAAATCAATGAGATTAAATTGCGCCTTTTATTAGAATAAATTCTTGAATGTAAGTTTACGTAAAGGTAAAGTACTGCACAATAATATAATTACAACAAGCTTTAGTAAAAACCGTCAATTATTATTCGTTAAGTTAGCCTTGTTCTATACTATTAACAGCTAAGTTTTTACGATTGTAAGTAACATTAACTTTACCTTGTTAAGGTAAGTTTAAGGTCCATAATAAAGAGAAAGCTATGAACTCGAACACATACACTGATGCCTATGAAAATAGCGAAGTTGTCCATAAACCAACTTTTATCGACGGTCATTCTGTTGATATTCCCATTCTAAAAATATTACAACAAGATGGTAGCGTATATAACGGTGCTGAACTTCCTCAAATCGATGAAAAACTTGCAACGAAGGTTTATAAAACGTTAGCATTTCACCGTGTTTTAGATGAACGTATGGTAGCTGCACAACGTCAAGGCCGTTTAAGTTTCTATATGACTGCTTTAGGCGAAGAAGCTACTACGGTTGGTGGCGCAGCAGCGCTAGAGTCTCAAGACATGATTATGGCGCAATACCGTGAACAAGGCGCTTTAATGTTTCGTGGTTTTCCTCTTGATCAATTTATGAACCAAATGTTCAGCAACGAAAAAGATTTAGGCAAAGGTCGTCAAATGCCAATTCATTATGGTTCTAAAGCGTTAAATTATATGACCATATCTTCACCGCTAGGTACACAAATACCACAAGCTGCTGGTTATGCTTATGGGCAAAGATTACAAGGTAAAAATGCAGTAACCATTTGTTATTTTGGCGAAGGTGCTGCCTCAGAAGGCGATTTTCATGCCGGTTTAAATATGGCCGCGGTACACGGCGCACCTGTAATTTTCTTTTGTCGTAATAACGGTTACGCTATTTCAACACCGTCACAAGAACAATTTAATGGGAATGGAATTGCCTCGCGTGGTGTTGGTTACGGGATTAAAACGTTACGTATCGACGGCAATGACATTTTAGCTGTAATGAAAGCAGTGCAATGGGCGCGCGAATATACGTTAGCCGAAAATTCCCCGGTTATTATTGAAGCTATGTCGTATCGTTTAGGTGCGCATTCAACTTCAGATGATCCATCGGGTTATCGTACTCGTGAAGAAGAAGCAAAATGGCAAGCTAACGATCCTATTTTACGCATGAAAAATTGGTTATTAGCACAAAGTTGGTGGGATGAAGCACAAGATTCTGCTTTATTTGAACAGCTACGTGATGATGTGTTAGCCGCCGTTAAAGTGGCTGAAAAAATTGCCAAACCAGAATTACGAGAATTGGTTACCGATGTATATGATGATGTTCCTCAACATATTGAAAAACAATACGAAGAATTAGTCAGCCATATAAAACAGTATCCTGATGCTTATCCAGTTACTTCAGGGAGATTAAAATAATGGCGCAAATGAACTTACTACAAGCGATTAATAATGCGCTTGATATTGCTATGGCTGAAAACGATAGCACCTTATGTTTTGGTGAAGATGTCGGTTTTTTTGGTGGTGTTTTTCGTGCAACGAGTGGTTTACAAGACAAATATGGTAAAGAACGTTGTTTTAATACGCCACTAACAGAGCAAGGTATTATCGGTTTTGCTAATGGTTTAGCGGCGCAAGGCTCTAGGCCTATTGCAGAAATTCAATTTGCGGATTATATTTTCCCCGCTTTTGATCAAATTGTGAATGAATCAGCTAAATTTCGTTACCGTAGTGGTAATGAGTTTAATGTGGGTAAATTAACTATTCGCACACCGTACGGCGGAGGTATCGCTGGTGGTTTATACCATAGTCAATCCCCAGAAGCTTACTTTACCCAAACACCGGGCTTAAAAGTTGTTGTGCCACGTAATCCGTACCAAGCTAAAGGTTTATTATTAGCCGCCATTAGAGATGATAATCCAGTTATTTTCTTTGAACCCAAACGTTTATATCGTGCTTCAACAGGAGAAGTGCCAGAAGAAGATTATCAATTGCCTATAGGTAAAGCTGATGTTGTGCAAACTGGTAGTGATATCACGCTGCTTGCATGGGGTGCTCAAATGGAGATTATGGAAAAAGCTAGCGAAATGGCAGCTAATGCAGGTATTTCATGTGAAGTAATTGATTTACGTTCATTATTACCGTGGGATGTAGAAACTATTGCTAATTCAGTAAGTAAAACTGGTCGTTTAATTATAAGTCACGAAGCGCCAATTACTGGCGGTTTTGCTGGTGAAATTGCTACCACAATACAAAAAGAATGTTTTTTAAATTTAGAATCACCTATTGAGCGTGTTTGTGGCTTAGATACGCCGTATCCGTTAGCACAAGAAAAAGAATATGTTGCCGATCACCTTAAAGTATTTGAAGCAATTAAACGCAGTGTTAATTTTTAAAGCTAATTTTTAGGAAAAATGTCATGAGTATAGATTTTATTTTGCCTGATATTGGCGAAGGTATTGTTGAATGTGAATTGGTTGAATGGCTGGTTAAAGAAGGCGATATTATTCTTGAGGACCAACCTGTTGCTGATGTAATGACCGATAAAGCGCTAGTTCAAATTCCAGCAATGCATTCGGGTAAAGTTGATAAACTTTATTATCAACAAGGGGACATTGCTAAGGTACATGCACCTTTATTTGCAATGACACCGGAAGGACAAACAACTAGCACCGAGGAGTCGGTTGAAGAACCTCCTACTCAAGTAGCTGAGCAACAAATAACAACTGAAATAGAAGATTTTATTTTGCCTGATATTGGTGAAGGTATTGTTGAATGTGAATTGGTTGAATGGTTAGTGAGTGAAGGCGATACTATTGAAGAAGATCAACCTGTTGCCGATGTGATGACTGATAAAGCGTTAGTACAAATTCCTGCGATGTATGCAGGTACGGTAACTAAGTTGTATTATGCTAAAGGTGATATCGCCAAGGTACATGCTCCACTTTTTGCTATAGAAAGAATCGCAGATAATGCAGTAGCGCCCGTAGTTCAAGCCGTTGCCAGTCAAAGGATTAAGCAACAAGTTCAAACGGCAAGTGTTACAGCGGTAACAACTAATATCACTAAAGCGTTAGCTAGCCCTGCGGTACGTCGTGTAGCTCGTGAATTAGATATTAATATTCATCAAGTAGCAGGCTCAGGTAAAAAGGGTCGAGTGTACAAAGAAGATGTACTTAATTTTGTAAATGGTGAACAAGCAACGGTATCAGCAAGTACGTCCGTCAATACGAATAGCACTGTTGTTAATATGGCTGAAAATAGCACACGAGTAGAGCCTATTCGCGGTATAAAAGCGGTAATGGCTAAAGCAATGATGAATTCAGTGTCAACGATTCCTCATTTTACTTACTGTGAAGAAATAGATTTAACCGAGTTAATTAAATTACGTTTAGCGCTTAAAGAAGAGTACGCAAAGCAAGATATTAAATTAACCATGATGCCGTTTTTTATGAAAGCGATGTCATTAGCATTAAAACAATACCCTATTATTAATAGCCAAGTTAATGAAGATTGTACTGAGTTAACTTATTTTAATGATCATAATATAGGGATGGCTGTTGATTCTAAAGTTGGTTTATTAGTGCCGAACGTTAAGCAAGTGCAAAAAAAATCGATACTTGATCTAGCAAAAGATATTATGCGATTAACTAATGATGCCCGTAGTGGTCGTGTGGCCAGTAACGACCTAAAAGGCGGCACTATATCAATTTCGAATATTGGTGCCATTGGTGGTACTGTAGCAACACCTATTATTAGCAAACCAGAAGCGGCAATTGTCGCGTTAGGTAAATTACAAACCTTACCTCGTTTTAATGATAAAGGTGACGTTGAAGCACGTAAAATAATGCAGGTTAGTTGGTCTGGTGATCATCGTATTATTGATGGTGGTAGCATCGCTCGCTTTTGTAACTTGTGGAAATCATTTTTAGAACAGCCAAATAATATGTTAGTGCATATGCGCTAATGGTTATAAGTAGTGATGCTGAAATAAATTCAGCATCACGGGCTCCTAACGGCCACCCCGTTATATTAATTGTCCTATTGTAATGTAATTGCCATCCTGACGAAGGTCAGGATTTTTCTTTAGAATACCTGTGAGTTAATGGTTTAACCTAAAATGCTGAAATAAATTCAGCATGACAGTTATTGTTTATTCGCTATTGAGTAAATATATAAATAAACGTGAAAATGTTCGTGTTTGTTTAACATGTTGATTGGGATTACAAATTTTCAACCAAACGATATTCCCCGTTATTTATACCATCTAATGTCCATTTTCCAATACTATAGCGAATTAAACGTAACGTAGGAAAGCCAATATGTGCAGTCATACGACGCACTTGACGGTTTTTACCTTCATGTATCGTGATACTAATCCATGTAGTTGGAATACTAGCCCTTTCACGAATAGCCGGTGTTCTTTGCCAGACATTGGGTTCTTCCATCAGAGTAACTTTTGCGGGTAAAGTTAAGCCATCCTTTAATATCACACCTTTTCGTAATACTTCTAAATCTTTATCACTTGGCGAACCTTCAACTTGTACCCAATACGTTTTATCAGTTTTTTGTTTGGGGTTGGCTAGTTGGTGTTGTAACTTGCCATCATTAGTTAGTAACAATAAACCTTCACTATCTTTATCTAGCCTGCCAGCAGCATAAACTTCGGAGATCGGTATGAAATCTTTTAACGTTTTCCTATTATTATCGTCGGTAAATTGACAAAGCACATCAAAAGGCTTATTAAAAAGTACAACTTTAGTCGTAAAGTTTTCTGGTCGTACCTCTGAGGTGCGATTTAACTTAAAACGAGGGTTTTTATTGCTTCTAGCTTTGTTTGGAATAACTGTCACGAAATATTGCCTAAAATGAAAGTGCTAAGAAAGTTTTCAGCTATTTTAAAGCACTTTAAATTCAGATAAAATGCGCGCGCATAAAAAATTTAAATAAAAAAGAATAAGCACAAGCCAATATTCGCTTTTACTTGTTTTTAGGCCAAAAATTAGTTTGGTAAATAGCTTAGGAAAATTCATGACCATCAACACTTCAGATAAACATGCAAAAATTATTTATACGATCACCGATGAAGCGCCAGCATTAGCGACTCAGTCATTACTCCCTATTATTAAAGCATTTACAGCGTCTTCTGGAGTAGCCATTGAAACACGTGATATCTCACTTGCTGGGAGAGTTATTGCTAATTTTCCTAAATATTTAGCACCAGAGCAACGTATTAGTGATGATTTAGCTGAATTGGGTGATTTAGCCAAGCAGCCTGAAGCAAATATTATAAAACTACCCAATATTAGCGCTTCTGTGCCACAGTTGCATGCTGTGATTAAAGAACTTCAAGAAAAAGGTTATCCAGTACCTAATTATCCTGAAGAGCCTCAAAACGAAGCAGAAAAATCCATTAAATATACTTACGATAAAATTAAAGGCAGTGCGGTAAATCCTGTGCTACGTGAAGGAAATTCAGATCGCCGTGCGCCAGCATCTGTTAAAGAATACGCACGTAATAATCCACATTCAATGGGGGCTTGGGCAAGTGATTCTAAGTCGCATGTTGCAAGTATGTCAGGGCATGACTTTTATGGCAGTGAACAATCAGTATGTATTGAAAATGCAACTGAAGTTAACATTGAATTTACCGCTGAAAACGGCTCTGTGCAGCTATTAAAAGAACACTTATCTTTACTTGATAAAGAGATAATTGATGCTTCTGTACTAAGCAAAAATGCGTTGATTGAATTTTACGAACAAGAAATGGCGAAAGCCCAAGAAGAAGACGTTTTATTATCTTTGCATTTAAAAGCAACAATGATGAAAGTTTCTGATCCCGTAATTTTTGGTTACGCGGTTAAAACGTATTATAAAGATGTTTTTGCTAAGCATGCTGAAATTTTTGAACAATTAGGTGTTGATGCTAATAATGGTATTGGCGATGTATATAGTAAAATTCAACGTTTACCTACCGCGAAAATAGCTGAAATAGAAGCGGATATTCAAGCAGTATATAAATCGAGACCCGCATTGGCTATGGTCGATTCAGACAAAGGTATTACCAATTTGCATGTGCCAAGTGATGTGATTGTTGATGCCTCTATGCCTGCTTGTATTCGTTCATCTGGGAAAATGTGGGGTAGTGACGGTAAATTGAAAGACACGAAAGCGATGATCCCTGATCGTTGTTATGCAAGTGTTTATCAAGCCACTATTGATTTTTGTAAACAACATGGCGCTTTTGATCCTACCACTATGGGTAGTGTACCTAATGTTGGCTTAATGGCTCAAAAAGCTGAAGAATATGGTTCACATGACAAGACATTTGTTATGACTGGTAATGGTGTTGTTCGTATTATCGATACTAATAATACTGTTTTAATGGAATTAACTGTTGCTGAAGGTGATTTGTTTCGGATGTGTCAGGCCAAAGATTTACCCATTCAAGATTGGGTGAAACTTGCTGTAAACCGAGCGAAAGCAACTAATATTCCTGCTATTTTTTGGTTAGATCCAGAACGTGCTCACGACAGAGAAATGATCAAAAAAGTAAATACTTATTTAGCCGACCATGATACTAGCGATATAGAGATTCGTATTATGTCGCCAATTGAAGCAACAGAGTTTTCGTTAGTACGTATTAAAGATGGTTTAGATACTATTTCAGTTACCGGTAACGTATTACGAGACTATTTAACTGACTTATTTCCTATTTTAGAGTTAGGCACCAGCGCTAAAATGCTTTCAGTTGTGCCATTAATGGCAGGCGGCGGTTTATTTGAAACTGGAGCCGGTGGCTCTGCACCAAAACATGTTCAACAATATCAAAAGGAAAATCATTTACGTTGGGATTCGTTAGGTGAATTTTTAGCCTTAGCTGCTTCACTAGAACACTTTAGTCATATTAATCACAATGAAAAAGCGCAAGTGTTAGCTGATACCTTAGATAAAGCGACTGGTAAATTTTTAGCAATGAACAAGTCACCTTCTCGTAAAGTTGGTGAATTAGACAACCGTGGTAGTCATTTTTATTTAGCAATGTACTGGGCACAGGCGCTTGCTGAGCAGTCAGACAATAGTGAGTTACAAAATACTTTTGTTAGTGTTGCCGACGCATTGGCTAAAAATGAAGACAAAATTGTTGATGAATTAAATACAGTGCAAGGTGTACCAGCCCAAATGGATGGCTATTATATTGCCACCGATGCTATTGTTGCCAAATCAATGCGTCCAAGCGACACCTTAAATTCTGTATTAGCCTTATTACTTTAATGTTTTTTTTCGCATCATATTTGATGCTTTAAAAAATGAAATAACACATTTTAAAACCAGCAATTTAATATTGCTGGTTTTTTTTGTCTGATGTTTTTGACATAGAGCTTTTTAAACACTATTTTAGTAATGAATATTCATTATATTTGCCAAGTGATTAGTGTCTTTACTCTTTTTGCTTTAGCTTAAGTAAAGGTTTTATTTATTATTTACTCGTAAAATTAGGAGATACTAATGTCAAATGCTGTTTCTATACCTGAGAGTGGTCAAAAAATTTCAATTGAAAATGGTCAATTGTGTGTACCTAACAATCCTGTAATACCTTATATTGAAGGAGACGGTATTGGTGTTGATGTAACCCCTGTGATGATTGACGTCGTTAATGCGGCAGTAAATAAAGCTTATAAAGGCGATAGAAAAATAGCATGGATGGAAGTTTATGCGGGTGAAAAAGCAACACAAATATATGACTCTGAAACTTGGCTACCAGAAGAAACTATTGAGTTATTTAAAGAGTATAAAGTTGGTATAAAAGGCCCTTTAACGACACCGGTAGGTGGTGGGATCCGTTCATTAAATGTTGCCTTGCGTCAAATATTAGATTTATACGTGTGCCAGCGTCCTGTGCAGTGGTTTACTGGTGTACCAAGTCCTGTAAAAAATCCGGCAGCGGTTGATATGGTTATTTTTCGAGAAAATTCTGAAGATATTTATGCTGGGGTAGAATACAAAGCAGGAACTGCTGCGGCTAAAAAAGTGATTAATTTTTTAACTCAAGAAATGGGCGCTACTAAAATACGTTTTCTTGACGATTGCGGTATTGGCATTAAACCTGTATCAAAAGAGGGGAGTCAACGCTTAGTACGTAAAGCCATACAATATGCGATAGATAATAATCGTAGTTCGGTAACTTTAGTGCACAAAGGTAATATTATGAAATTTACTGAAGGTGCTTTTAAAGATTGGGGATACGAAGTCGCTCGTGACGAATTTGGTGCACAACTAATTGATGGTGGTCCGTGGTGCAGTTTCAGTAATCCAAATAATGGCAAAGAAATTGTGATTAAGGACGTGATTGCCGATGCTATGTTACAGCAAATTCTATTACGTCCGGCTGAGTATAGTGTGATTGCAACGTTAAATCTAAACGGTGATTACATATCAGATGCATTAGCGGCTCAAGTTGGTGGTATTGGTATTGCACCGGGTGCAAACCTAAGTGATGAAATTGCTATTTTTGAAGCGACTCATGGTACTGCACCAAAATATGCAGGGCAGAATAAGGTAAACCCAGGTTCGGTAATTTTATCGGCTGAAATGATGTTACGCCACATGGGTTGGCTTGAAGCGGCAGACTTGCTACTAAAAGGTATGTCGGGCGCCATTAAAGCGAAAACAGTTACCTATGATTTCGAACGATTAATGGATGATGCAACCTTAGTGACTTGTTCTGAATTTGGTGATTGCATTATTGAACATATGTAGTTTATTTTTCACTATACTATTGTAAACAAAGTAATGGCTCGCTTTAAAATTGAGCCACTTTTTTATGGCCGAATATTATTTGAAAGTGTATCTAGCGTATTATTTAAAGTAAAAATATCAGCAACAGACAAGCCCGTTTTCGTCAACATTTTAGTTGGAATACATTCCGCACTTTCTTTAAGTTTAGAGCCGCTTTCGGTTAATGATATTTCAACCACACGCTCATCACGTTTATTACGCTTACGTGTTATTAACGCCATTTTTTCTATGCGCTTTAATAACGGCGATAATGTACCAGAATCCAAATCAAGTTGTTTACCTAATAATTTAACTGACATGGCTTGTGAAGATTGCCATAAAACCAACATCACTAAATATTGCGGATAGGTTAACCCTAAATCATTTAACAAAGGCGCATACAATCGGTTCATTGCTTTGTTTAAATTGTATAAACGAAAACATAACTGGTTTTCTAGTTTTAACTGTTCACTCATTGACAAACCTAATAATTTTGTAGTCATCCTGACACAGGTCAGGATCTTTCATAAAACCTAACATTTAAAATAATTTATAAAACTTTTTCTATATCATCAACCAAAGCTTCTGGTTTTACTGTTGGCGCAAAACGCTTAATCACATCACCATTTTTATTAACTAAAAACTTAGTAAAATTCCATTTTATGCCTTTACTACCTAAAATTCCGGGCGCCTGTGCTTTTAAAAAAGTATAAAGCGGGTGGGTATTATCGCCATTGACTTCAATTTTACTAAAAAGTGGAAAGGTAATATTAAAACGTAAATCACAAAAGTTTTTTATATCTTCATCATTACCTTTTTCTTGTTTACCAAATTGGTTACAAGGAAAGGCAAGAATTTCTAACCCTTGTGGCTGATACTTTTCGTATAAAGTTTGTAACCCCTTATATTGTGGAGTAAAACCGCAATCGCTAGCCGTATTTATTATTAACAAGGTTTTATCTTTAAATGTATCTAAAGATACTTTATTACCTTGATTGTTATTAACTGTAAATTGATAAATAGAATTAGTCATAAAGCCTCATTATTAAAAAGTTGATCTTTAGAGAATAAAAACAGTATACATAAAAATTAAGTTGCACACAATTTAATGGTGAGCAATTTACATTATTTACTAGTAAATTAGAAAAAAATAAATTTTGCAGTTAAATTAACTATCGTTAATAAGCACTATCGAATAAAATATACATTCTATTTATTCATTGGAGTTACTAATGACAAAAGTTGCATTTATTGGTTTAGGCGTAATGGGCTATCCTATGGCGGGGCATTTACAAAACGCAGGTTTTGATGTTTGTGTATACAATCGAACCTCAGCTAAAGCAGAGCAATGGCAACAAGAGTTTGGTGGAATTATGGAGACAACGCCAGCAAAAGCAGCGGAAGGTTGTGATTTTGTTTTTTGTTGTGTTGGTAACGATGATGATGTTCGCCAAGTTGCATTGGGTGATAATGGCATTTTTGCAGGAATGAAGGAAAAGGCTATTTTTGTTGATCATACTACTGCTTCGGCTGAATTAGCACGTGAATTAAATACTATTGCCCAAGCTCAAAATAAATACTTTTTAGATGCACCCGTGTCAGGCGGACAAGCCGGTGCTGAGAATGGGCAATTAACGGTTATGGTTGGTGGTGAACAGACTGTGTTTGATCTTGCTCAGCCCGTGATGGCTGCCTTTGCAAAATTTAGCCAATTAATGGGCGCTGCGGGCAGTGGACAACTAGCAAAAATGGTTAATCAAATTTGCATTGCAGGTGTAGTGCAAGGTTTAGCCGAAGCCTTTAATTTTGCTGAAAAAGCAGGGCTTAATAGTGAGGCTTTAGTTCAAACTATTGCAAAAGGTGCTGCTGGTTCTTGGCAAATGGAAAATCGTTATAAAACAATGTTTGCGGGCGAATATAATTTTGGCTTTGCAGTAGATTGGATGCGTAAAGATTTAGGTATTGCTTTTGCCGAGGCTGAAAAAAATGGTGCGCCATTACCTATGACTAAAATGGTAGATGGTTTTTATCAAGAAATTCAAGAAAATGGTGGTAATCGCTGGGATACTTCTAGTTTGATATCACGTTTTAAAGAATAAATTAAAAAACAGTATATTTCAGCATCTATGGTTTATTATAGATGCTGAGACATTTAAATTTTAACCTTGAACATACTCATATAGCGCTTTTAATACCAACATTTTTTCTTTATTTTCTTGTTGATCAGTATCTAACTCATGCGCTAAATTTTCAATTTTCATCATAAATTCGTCAACACTTAAAATACCTTTACCGCCATTTTGTAATTTGTTTTGACAATAACTTTGCCATTGCTGTTGTTCATTGCTACTAAGGCTATGAGGATAATTTCTCGCCCTATATCTAAATAACAAAATTGATAAACGTGGATCTTGAAAGTTAAACGAATGATTAGCCAATTGTTCAGGTGTTAAACTATGCAAAATATCCATTTGCGCTTTATCGCTAGGGCCAAAAAAACTACCTGAATAGAGTGCCTGTTCAGGATCAACCGTTTCATCATTATCGTAATTATCAACAAATACATCACTTAATTTATCACGCAAAGTTGTATGCGTTTTTATTTGCTTTAAATTCTCTAAGCAACGTTCTCTAGGAATAGCTAAACGTTCAGCATTTTCAGGTAAAAGCGTTTTGGCTGGTGCAATAATAGGGCATTTATTAATATGAATAAGCTTTACCGGAATAGGTTTTTCATCGGGAGCTAAATCGTCACGACGAGTATATAAGCGTGTTTTAATTTCATCTGCTGAAAGCGTAAATAAAGGTTCGGGATCTTGTGCTAAATCAATAGCAATTACTGCATTTTTATTCGAAGGGTGATAGCTAATGGGTGCAAACCAACTCGTGCATCCATGTGCTGAAGATATTTTAGAAGAAGTATGTACTACGGGTGTCATGTTATAAACATCAATTAATTGAGTAACTTGTTTTTTGTTTTTTAAATTAAAAATAAACTCATAAAGCTTTGGTTGCTTTTCTTTGATTAATTTAGCCATTGCAATAGTGGCATAAACATCACTCATTGCATCGTGCGCAGCTTCGTGGCTAATACCATTGGCCTTAGTTAACAATTCTAAGCGAAAACTTACTACTTTTT
>Ga0316202_10001318_pt1 | contig 19767 bp, 17 predicted proteins | sample 3monrhotite_MG_FD_204934 | JGI IMG/M metagenome (GOLD analysis project Ga0316202, IMG submission 204934) | Microbial mat bacterial communities from mineral coupon in-situ incubated in ocean water Damariscotta River, Maine, United States -... | ecosystem: Environmental > Aquatic > Marine >... | reverse complement strand
CCGCCGTCCCCGTCGCGGTCATCACCTCCGAGACGGGCCCGCTCGCGGCCTATGGTGAGGCCTACCTCGCCGGATTCGACGCCGGTCTCGACTACGCGACCGACGGCACGGGAGCGGTCGACGGCCGTGAGATCGACGTCACGGTCTACGACGACGCCGGTGACACCGACACCGCCGTCAACCTCGCTCGCGACGTCATCGGTCAGGGAGTTCAGATCGTGGCCGGTACGGTCTCCTCGGGCATCGCGCTCTCCCTCGCCGAGCAGGCCGAGCAGAACCAGATCCTCTACATCGCGGGCCCCTCGGCGGCCGACGCCGTCACGGGCATCAACGACTACACCTTCCGCTCGGGCCGACAGACCTACCAGGACGTCGCCACGGCGGGAACGTTCATCGGCGACCCGGCCGGCCAGAAGGTCGTCGTGTTCGCGCAGGACACCGCCTTCGGTCAGGGCAACCTCGCCGGCGTCGACGCCGTCCTCGGCGGAGCGGGCGCGGAGGTCGAGGGAATCCTCGTCCCCGAGGATGCGACCGAGTTCACGCCCTTCGCCCAGCAGATCCTCTCCGCCGACGCCGACCTCGTCTTCGTGGCCTGGGCCGGTGCGACGAGCGCGGCCATGTGGCAGGCGCTCGACCAGCAGGGCGTGTTCGACGCGATCCCTGTCGTCACGGGCCTCGGTGACGTCGCCACCTACGGTGCCTACGCCGAGGCGAGCGACCAGATCAGCTTCCTCAACCACTACTTCGGCGGCGCCGCAGGCACCGAGGTCGAAGCGGCCATGATCGAGCGTCTCGACGCCGCGGGCGCGACGCCCGACCTGTTCTCGCCCGACGGTTTCGTCGCCGCGCAGATGGTCGTGCAGGCGATCCGCGAGGGCGGCGACGACGTCGACGGCATGATCGCGGCGCTCGAGGGCTGGACCTTCGAGGGGCCCAAGGGCACGACGACGATCCGCGCCGAGGACCACGCCGTGCTGCAGCCGATGTTCCAGGCGCGCCTGGTCGAGCAGGACGGCACGTGGGTGCCCGAGCTCATCGAGATCATCGAGGCCGACACGGTCGCCCCGCCGGTCGTCGGCTAGTCGCCCGGCTCACGGCACAGAGAGAGTTCGCACCATGACCGACCAGCCCGTGCTCGCCGTCGAGCACCTCGAGCTGCAGATCGGGGGCGCACGCATCATCGATGACGTGACGCTCTCGGTCGGCAGCGGCGAGATGCTCGGCGTCATCGGCCCCAACGGCGCCGGCAAGACGACACTGTTCAACCTCATGAGCGGCATCATGACCCCCACCGGGGGCCGAGTGCTGCTGCGCGGGGACGACGTGACGCGCTTGACCGTGCAGCGCCGCGCACGGGCTGGTCTCGGTCGCACGTTCCAAACCTCCAGTCTCTTCACGGGGCTCTCGGCTCTCGAGAACGTTCGCCTCTCCGCTCAGGTCTCGATCGGTCACGAGCTCTCGGTGCTCGCCCGCCCGAGGCGGGGCGACGCCGCGACGAGCGCGGCTGAGGAACGGCTCGAGGAGGTCGGGCTCGCGCACCACGCGCAGACGATGGCGGGCGTGCTCTCGCACGGTGACAAGCGCAAGCTCGAGATCGCCATGCTGCTCGCGACCGAGCCGAGCGTCATCCTGCTCGACGAGCCGATGGCGGGCGTCGCCTCCGGCGACGTGCCCGAGCTCGTCGAGGTCATCCGCCGAGTGCACCGCAGCGGCCGCACGGTGCTCATGGTCGAGCACCACATGGACGTCGTGCTCGGGCTCGTCGACACGGTCGCGGTCATGCACCACGGCCAGGTGCTCGCGTGGGATACCCCGCAGGCCGTCATGGCCGACCCCACCGTGCAGTCCGCCTACTTGGGAGAGAGCCTGTGACCGCCCCGTCCAACACCGCACCGCTCCTCCGCGTGAGCGGCCTGAGCGCCCTCATCGACGGTCAGCAGGTCGTCGAGTCCGTCGACTTCGAGGTTCCCGCCACCGGTGTCACGGCCGTCCTCGGCCGCAACGGCGTCGGCAAGACGAGCACGCTGCGCGCGATCATGGGCCTCATCACGCGCTCCGGCACGGTCGAGTTCGAGGGCGAGCGCATCGACGGCCTGCCCACGTACCGCATCGTGCAGCGCGGGGTCGGCTACGTGCCGGAAGACCGGGAGGTCTTCTCGCAGCTCACGGTCGCCGAGAATCTGAGGCTCGCCACGCGCGGCGGCGCGCCGCACCGCGATCTCGTCGACGAGCTCTTCCCCGACCTCGTGCAGCGCAGTGCCCAGCGAGCTGGCTCGCTCTCGGGCGGCCAGCAGCAGATGCTGTCACTGGCCCGCACCCTGCTCAACGACAACCGCATCCTGCTCGTCGACGAGCCCACCAAGGGCCTCGCGCCGATGATCGTGCAGGATGTCGCGGCCGCTCTCGAGCGCGCCGCGGCCACCACTCCTATTCTTCTCGTCGAGCAGAATCTGCCCATCGTGCGCCGCCTGGCCGACACCGTCGTCGTGATCGAGGGTGGCCGCGTGGTGCACACGGGCGACGCTGGCGAGCTTCTCGACGACGACGAGCGCACCCAGCGCCTCCTCGGCGTCCACACGACCGGCGACGACGACGCCCGTACCGACACGGAGGTCGAACGATGAGCACCGTGCTGCTTCTCCTCATCACGGGCCTCGGCCTCGGGGCACTGTACTTTCTCGTGGCGAGCGGGCTCTCGCTCATCTACGGCCTCATGGGCGTGCTCAACTTCGCTCACGGCTCCTTCCTCACCCTGGGCGCGTTCCTCGGCTGGGAGTTCGCGCGCCGCATGGACGACGGGTCATGGGGCACCTTCCTGCTCTCGATCCTCGTGGGCGCGATCGTCGGCGCGACGGTCGCGGCGCTCACCGAGCTGCTGCTCATCAGACCGCTCTATCTACGGCACATCGAGCAGGTGCTCGTGACCGTGGGCCTCTCCCTCGCGACCGTCGCTCTCTTCGAGGGCATCTGGGGCGTCGACCCGATCTTCATCGTCGGGCCCGAGTGGCTCGCGCAGACCACCGACATCGGGGGTGCGCTCATCCCCAACGACCGCTTCATCCTCATTGCGGCAGCTCTCCTCGTGCTGCTCGCGCTCGTGCTCTTCCTCAAGTTCACGCGCTACGGGCTCATCATCCGTGCAGGCGTCGAGAACCGCGCGATGGTGACGGCGCTCGGCATCGACGTGCGCAAGGCCTTCACCCTCGTGTTCGCGATCGGCGGCGCCGCGGCAGGCATCGGCGGCGTGCTCGCCTCGCACTACTTCGGCTACGTCTCCCCGCTCATCGGAGGCTCGCTGCTCATCTTCGCCTTCATCGTCACGGTGATCGGCGGCCTCGGCTCTCTCACGGGGGCCGCGATCGCCTCGGTCGTCGTGGCCGTGCTGCAGCAGTTCGCCAACTTCTATCTGGGGGGAACGGGGGACTTCATGGTCGTCGTGCTCTTGGCCGTCGTCCTTCTCGTCCGCCCCACGGGACTCCTCGGGAGCAAGGCATCATGACCCTCATCGATCGCATCCGCAGCTCTCGTGCAACCCCGTGGGTCGTCGGCGGGGCCCTCGTCCTGCTCTTCGCCCTCCTCCCGGTGCTCAACCTGAGCCTGCCCGGCATCCTGCCGGGGGCGACCTACACGCCGGGCACGCTGCAGCTGCTCGCCTTCGCGATGGTCTTCGCGACCCTCGCCCTGAGCTATCACCTCCTGTTCGGCGTCGCCGGTCTCCTCTCCTTCGGGCACGCGCTCTACTTCGCCGTCGGCGCCTACGGTCTCGGCATCGTGCTGCGCGACACCCAGCTCGCCCTCGTCCCCGCCATGGGAGTCGTACTGCTGGGCGCGGTCGTGCTCGCTGCAGCACTCGGCGCGCTGAGCCTGCGCGTCACGGGCATCGCGTTCGCGATGGTGACGCTCGCCTTCGCCCAGGCGGGCTCGGTGCTCGTGCGCCGCAACGCCGCGATCACGAACGGCGAGGAGGGCCTGCCCCTCGAGGTGGCGAATATTCCGAGCGAGCTCGTCGGCGTCATCAACACGCGCAATCTGTACTGGATCGCACTCGGGATGCTCGTGGTCGTGTTCCTCATCGTCACGTGGTTCGAGCGCTCCCGCGCCGGCCACGTCGTCGTCGCGGCCCGGGAGAACGACCTGCGCGTGCGCGTGCTGGGCATGACGCCGTTCAGCGTGCGTCTCATCACGGTCGTGCTCGCCGGCTCTCTCGCGGCGCTCGTCGGCATGGTCTACCTGCTGCTGCAGAGCGGCGTCACGCCGGCCGTGACGACGCCCGACTTCACCCTCACCCTTCTCGTGATCGTCGTGCTCGGCGGCGTGGGGTCCCGCTGGGGCGCCGTCGTCGGCGGCCTCATCTACACACTCCTCGACCAGCGACTCACGGCCCTCTCGCGCTCCGAGGCGATCGCCGACCTGCCCGATGTGCTGCGCATTCCGTTGAGCGAGCCGCTGTTCATTCTCGGCACCCTCTTTATCCTGGTGGTGGTGCTGCTCCCCGGTGGTCTGGCGGGCCTCGCGCGTCGGGCGACCGCGCGCCTGGCGCGACGGCGTCCCGAGTCGGAGCGCCCGCTCGAGGAGGCGCGATGACCGAGACACACCCGCTCGACCCCCACCCGCACGACACCCCGCCGCACGACACCCAGCACGACGGCCTGCACACGCTCGGCCGCTGGACGGGGGATCGCGCCCGGGCGACGCCGGAGCGCATCGCTATCGACGACCGCGGTGTCGAGTTGAGCTATCGCGAGCTGCACGCTCGAGCATCCCGACTCGCCCGTCTGCTGCGCGGGGCCGGGTACGGCGTCGGCGATCGCATCGCGACCCTCACGGGCAACAGCGCCGACCACGTCGTGCTGTTCTTCGCGTGCGCGCAGGCCGGGCTCGTGCTCGTGCCCCTCTCGTGGCGCCTGTCGCCCCGCGAGATCGCTCAGCAGCTCGAGCTCTCCGACCCCGCCCTTCTCGTCGTGGAGGACGAGTTCGCCTCCCTCGCCTCCGCGTCGCTCGAGCGCCTTCTCGCGCCTCCGCCGCGCGCCAGCGTGGGCTCCCGAGGTGTCGAGAGCGCGGTGCCGGCACCGCTTCGTGGCCGTCTTGAGGATGCTCCGCCGCAGTGTCCGGTGCGCGACGACGACGCACTGCTCCTCATGTTCACCTCGGGCACGCTCGCCGCCCCCAAGGGCGTCATCCTCACCCATGCGAACTGCTTCTGGACGAACCTCGCCCTCTCGCGCACGGCCGAGATCACGAGCCAGGACACCGTGCTCGCCGTGATGCCGCAGTATCACGTGGGCGGCTGGAACGTGCAGCCGCTGCTCGCCTGGTGGATGGGGGCCACCGTCGTGCTCGAGCGCACGTTCGACCCCGGTCGCGTGCTGCATCTCATCGCCGATCGTGGCATCACGACGACGATGGGCGTGCCCGCGAACTACCTGCTTCTCGCCGAGCACCCCGACTTCGCGAGCACCGACCTGTCCACTCTGCGCCACGCGATCGTCGGCGGCGCGCCGATGCCCGAGCCACTCCTGCGCACGTGGCACGCTCGCGGTGTCGCGCTCACGCAGGGCTACGGGCTCACCGAGGCCTCGCCGAACGTGCTGTGTCTGCCCGACGAGGATGCTCGGCGTCGCGTCGGCTCCGCAGGGCGGCCGTACCCGCACGTCGAAGTGCTGCTCGTCGATCCGGTGACGAGCGAGCCGATCGAGGGCGCCGGCACGGGCGAGCTGCTCGTGCGGGGGCCGAGCGTCTTCACGGGGTACTTCCGCGATGCGGCGCAGACCGCGGCGACGCTGACCGACGGCTGGTTGCGCACCGGCGACCTCATGGCGCGCGACGACGACGGCTACTACCGCGTGATCGATCGCATCAAAGACATCTTCATCACGGGCGGGGAGTCGGTGGCGCCCGCCGAGATCGAGGCGGTGCTGTTCGAGCACGCCGCCGTCGCCGACGTCGCCGTGATCGGCGTGCCCGACGAGCGCTGGGGCGAGGTGCCCGTGGCGTACTTCGTGCCGCGCTCGGGAGTACCGCGCGACGAGACGGCCCTGCGCGAGCACTGCGCGGCGCGACTGGCGCGGTTCAAGGTGCCCACGCGCATCCTCGAGATCGAGGCGATTCCCCGGTCGGGCGCCGACAAGGTGCGCCGCCGCGACTTGCTCGAGGCCTGGAGCGGCGCCCAGCTCGCCGCGACGGGCGGTGCCTCGTGAGTGCCGCCCCGCGCACGGCACGAGGTGAGCGCACTCGCCGCGCGATCCTCGACGCCGCCGAGCACGTGTTCGCCGAGCTCGGTTACGCCGAGTCGTCGATCGTGCGCATCACGGAGCGCGCCGGCGTCGGCCAGGGCACGTTCTATCTGTACTTCGACTCGAAGCTGCAGGTCTTCGAAGAGCTCGTCGACGACCTCAACCGTCGTGTGCGGCACGCGATGACGGAGCACGCGACCGACGACATGAGCCGCATCGAGCGGGAGCGCGAGGGCTTTCGCGGCTTCTTTCGCTTCACGGCCGAGCATCCGGCCCTCTACCGCATCGTGCGCGAGGCGGAGTTCGTCTCGCCTCGGTCGCTGCGACTGCACTACTCGCGCATCGTCGACGGCTACATCGAGGGCCTCACGGCCGCGCGTGAGCGCGGCGAAGTGGGCGACATCGACCCCACGGTCGCGGCCTGGGCGCTCATGGGCGTCGGCGAGATGATCGGCATGCGCTGGGTGCTGTGGGGCGCGCAAGGAGCGAGCGGGGCGAGCGCCGACCCGCTCGCGAGCGGCACGAACGACGTGCCCGACGCCGTCTTCGACAGCATGATGCGCTTCATCGAGAACGCGCTCGCAGCGCGCGGAACCCAGGAGGGGGCACCATGACGCAGGTCGTGCACGGAGAGCTCGACGGTCGCCGGGCGGTCGTCACAGGCGGCGCAAGCGGCATCGGCGAGGCGTGCTCGCGAGCACTCGCCGCGGCGGGGGCGCACGTCGTCATCGCCGACCGCGACGGCGAGGGCGCCGAGCGCGTCGCTGCGGCGATCGGCGGCGAGGCATGGCAGGTCGATCTGAGCGACCTGGATGCTCTCGCCGAGGTCGAGCTGCGCGCCGACATCCTCGTCAACAACGCCGGCGTGCAGACGGTGAGCCCCATCGCCGAGTTCGACCCGGCGCGCTTCCGGTTCATCGTCGATCTCATGCTCGTCTCGCCGTTCCTCCTCACGCGCGCCGCCCTGCCGGGCATGTACGAGCGCGGCTGGGGGCGCATCATCAACATCAGCTCGGTGCACGGTCTGCGCGCGAGCGCCTTCAAGTCGGCCTACGTCTCGGCGAAGCACGGTCTCGAGGGCCTGTCGAAGGTCACCGCCCTCGAGGGCGGCCCGCACGGCGTCACGAGCAACTGCATCAACCCCGGCTACGTGCGCACGCCGCTCGTCGAGAAGCAGATCGCCGACCAGGCGCGCGTGCACGGCATTCCCGAGAACGAGGTCGTCGAGCGCATCATGCTCACCGAGAGCGCCGTCAAGCGGCTTGTCGAGCCCGACGAGGTCGCCTCGCTCGCCGTGTGGCTGTGCGGTGCGGCAGCGGGCATGGTCACGGGCTCCTCCTACTCGATGGACGGCGGGTGGAGCGCACGATGACCGAGTTCGCCCCCGCCACGATCGCGGTCCCCGTGCCCGGGGGAGCGCTCACGGTCGGCATCTGGAACAACGCTCCGGATGCGCCCGCGGTGCTCGCGATCCACGGCATCACCGCGAATCACCGGTGCTGGCCGCTCCTCGCCGACCACCTCCCCGGCGTGCGGATCATCGCCCCCGACCTGCGCGGCCGTGGCCGCTCCCGCGACCTCGGCGGCCCCTACGGCCTCGAGCAGCACGCGCGCGACCTCGTCGCGGTGCTCGACCACCTCGGGCTCGAGAGCGTCGCCGTCGTCGCCCACTCGATGGGAGCCTTCGTCGCGGTGCTGCTCGCGGCGCGCTTTCCCGACCGTGTCTCCTCCCTGACCCTCGTCGACGGCGGGCTGCCGCTCGACCCGCCCGACCGCCCCGGATCGGGCGACGAGACCCACGATGCCCCGGCACCGGACGGCACGGCCGTGCTCGGGCCCGCCGCGCGGCGACTCTCGATGACGTTCGCCTCGGTCGAGGAGTACCGCGACTTCTGGCGCGAGCATCCCGCCTTCCGTGACCACTGGTCGGCCGCGGTCGAGGCCTACGTCGACTACGACCTCCACGGTCAGCCCCCGGTGCTGCGGCCCTCGGGCGATCTGGCGGCGGTCGGCGCCGATGTCGCCGAGCTCTACGGCGGAGAGTCCTACCGCCGCGCGCTCGAGAGCGTGCGCCAGCCGACGACCTTCCTGCGTGCTCCGCGCGGACTTCTCGATGAGCCCGAGGCGCTGTACCGCCCCGAGCGCATGAGCGAGGAGCCGACGATCGCGGGCCTGCGCGTCATCGAGGTCGACGACGTCAACCACTACACGATCGTGCTCGCCGAGCCGGGCGCACGCCGCGTCGCGCGCGCGGTGAACGATGCACTGCACGTCTCCTCCACTGCGGCACCGGCCGCGACCATCCACGACTGAAAGGCCCGATCATGACCGAGTTGCTTCTGCCGGGCATCATTGCCCACTCCGTGCCCGCGCCGCGCCTCACCGCTGCGGTGCTCGAGCGACCCGCCGAGGGGCAACCCGCCGGCACCGTCGTCTTCGTCCACGGCAACGTGTCTTCCTCGCACTTCTACCAGCCCACGATGCTGGCTCTCCCGCCGCAGTGGCGCGCTCTCGCCGTCGACCTGCGCGGCTTCGGCGGCTCCGAGGTCAAGCCCGTCGACGCGACGCGCGGGCTGCGCGACTTCTCCGACGATGTCGCGAGCGTGCTCGAGACGCTCGGCACCGGCGCCGTGCACCTCGTGGGCTGGAGCATGGGCGCGGGTGTCGTGCTGCAGTACCTGCTCGACAACCCCGACGGCGTGCTGAGCGTCACGCTCGAGTCGCCCGTCTCGCCCTACGGCTTCGGCGGCACCGCCCTCGACGGCTCCCTCCTGACCCCCGACGCCGCGGGCACGGGCGGGGGCGGCGGCAACCCCGACTTCGTCGCGCGGCTCGCCGCGGGTGACGTCGGCGGCGAGGAGCAGACGTCTCCCCGCTCGGTCTACCGCGCCGCGTACGTCGCCCAGCCCGATGGTCTGCCCCACGAGGATCTTTGGGTCGCGTCGATGCTCACGACGGCGACGGGGGAGGGCAACTACCCCGGCGACAGCGTCCCCTCCGAGAACTGGCCGGGCTTCGCTCCCGGGCCGCGCGGTGTGCTCAATACGATGGCCCCGACGCACCTGAACCTCTCGGGCATCACGGAGCTCGAGTCCAAGCCCGCGATCCTCTGGATTCGCGGCGACGCCGACGCGATCGTCTCCGACACCTCGGCCTTCGACCTTAACTTCCTCGGGCAGCTAGGGGCGATCCCCGGCTGGCCCGGCGCCGAGGTCGCACCGCCGCAGCCCATGGTGAGTCAGACGCGGGCCGTGCTCGAGCGCTACGCGAGCGGAGGCGGAGCCCTGCGCGAGGTCGTGTTCGAGGGCTGCGGCCACTCGCCCCACCTCGAGCAGGCCGACAGCTTCGTGGCAGCTCTCGTCGAACACCTCGACTCGGCGGGCTGAGCGGGTGGCGCCGGGGTTCACGGTGCTGGGCTTCTCTGCTCAGCCTCGATGCGTACACTGAGCATCGTGCCTGCTGTGAACCTCGGAATGCCCAAGATTCCCGAAACCCTCGCCCCCCGTCGCACGACCCGCCAGATCAAGGTCGGCAAGGTGCTCGTGGGCGGCGACGCCCCCGTGAGCGTGCAGTCGATGACGACGACGCCGACGACGGACATCAACGGCACTCTCCAGCAGATCGCCGAGCTCACCGCGACCGGCTGCGACATCGTGCGCGTGGCGGTGCCGACGCAGGATGACGCCGATGTGCTGCACATCATCGCGAAGAAGAGCCAGATACCCGTCATCGCCGACATCCACTTCCAGCCCAAGTACGTCTTTCAGGCGATCGATGCCGGGTGCGGCGCCGTGCGTGTGAACCCCGGCAACATCAAGAAATTCGACGACAAGGTCGGTGACATCGCGAAGGCGGCGAAGGATGCGGGCGTTAGCCTGCGCATCGGCGTCAACGCCGGCTCGCTCGACCCGCGCTTGCTGCAGAAGTACGGCAAGCCGACTGCGGAAGCGCTCGTGGAGAGCGCGGTGTGGGAGGCGAGCCTGTTCGAAGAGCACGACTTCCACGACTTCAAGATCTCGGTCAAGCACAACGACCCCATTGTCATGGTCAAGGCCTACCGCCAGCTCGCCGAACGCGGCGACTGGCCGCTGCACCTCGGCGTGACCGAGGCCGGCCCCGCCTTCCAGGGCACGATCAAGAGCGCGACTGCGTTCGGCATCCTCCTCGGCGAGGGCATTGGTGACACGATCCGCGTCTCCCTCTCGGCACCGCCCGCGGAGGAGATCAAGGTGGGCCTCAAGATTCTCGAGTCGCTCAACCTGCGCGAGCGCAAGCTCGAGATCGTCTCCTGCCCGTCCTGCGGTCGTGCCCAGGTCGACGTCTACACGCTTGCCGACGATGTCACCGCGGGCCTGGAGGGCATGACCGTGCCGCTGCGCGTCGCGGTCATGGGCTGCGTCGTGAACGGCCCCGGTGAGGCGCGCGAGGCCGACCTGGGCGTCGCGAGCGGCAACGGCAAGGGTCAGATCTTCGTCAAGGGCGAGGTCATCAAGACCGTGCCGGAGTCGGAAATCGTCGCGACCCTCATCGAGGAGGCGAACCGCATTGCGGCCTCGATGCCCGACGCCCCCGTGGGCGAGCCGCAGGTCCTCACGAGCTGATCGCGCGTCCGTCGAGGCGTCGTCCCGGCCGCGCTGGCCCCATATCGGGGGACTGACCGCGCCGTGCCCGCGGTCAGTAGGCTCAACCCATCGACTGGGGGAGTCGACACTGAGAAGCACCGGGGGGCGGTGCACGTTTCGCACGAGGCGATCAGGGGGCATCTTCCGTCGTGCAGGTTTCCCTCTCACGCCGCATCGCGGGTGGGCGGGAAGGGCCTGCGAGCGACCCAAGCCCCCCTTGCCGCCGCTCGCAGGCCTATTTTCCATTCTGGCCCCCGAACGGGGGGTTCGGCCAGCGCATCGGGTGCGACGCGCCGAGGCCAGTAGTCTGAACCGGTGACGACGCGACTGACCCAGCTCTTCCTCCGTACACTTCGCGACGATCCCGCCGACGCCGAGGTGGCCAGCCACCGCCTCCTCGTGCGCGCGGGCTACATCCGCCGCCAGGCGCCGGGCGTCTTCGCCTGGCTGCCGCTCGGCCTGCGCGTGCGTCGCCGCGTCGAGGCGGTCATCCGCGAGGAGATGCACGCGATCGGCTGCCAGGAAGTGCACTTCCCCGCGCTCCTGCCGCGCGAGCCCTACGAGGCGAGCGGCCGCTGGGAGGAGTACGGCGACGGCATCTTCCGTCTCAAGGACCGCAAGGGCGCCGACTACCTGCTCGCGCCCACGCACGAGGAGGTCTTCACCCTCACGGTCAAGGACCTCTACGGCAGCTACAAGGATCTCCCGCTGTCGATCTACCAGATCCAGGACAAGTACCGGGATGAAGCGCGCCCGCGCGCTGGGCTCCTGCGCGGCCGCGAGTTCTCCATGAAGGACGCGTACTCCTTCGACGTGACCGATGAGGGTCTGGATGCCTCGTACCAGGCGCAGCGCGACGCCTACGAGCGCATCTTCTCCCGCCTGGGGCTCGACTACGTCATCGTGCAGGCGGACGCCGGAGCCATGGGCGGCTCCCGCAGCGAGGAGTTTCTGCACCCCACGCCCATCGGCGAAGACACCTTCGTGCGGTCCGCGGGCGGCTACGCGGCGAACGTCGAGGCGTACCGATCCGTCGCCCCAGCAGCCCAGTCGCTCGACGGGCATCCCGCCGCCGAGGTCATCGACTCGCCGCAGACGCCGACGATCGCGACGCTCGTCGCGCTCGCGAACGAGAAGCACCCGCGCGAGGACCGCCCGTGGACGGCGGCCGACACGCTCAAGAACGTCGTGCTGCGGCTCACCTCGCTCGACGGCACGAAGGAGCTCGTCGTCGTCGGCCTGCCCGGCGACCGGGAGGTCGACCTCAAGCGCGCCGAGGTGGCCTTCGCTCCCGCGGAGGTCGCGGCCGCGACCGAGGAGGACTTCGCCGCGCATAGCGGCCTCGTCAAGGGCTACATCGGCCCGTGGTCGCCGAGCGGCGCCGTGCTCGGGAAGGGCTCGAGCACGGGCATCCGGTATCTCGTCGATCCTCGCGTCGTCGACGGCACCGCCTGGGTGACCGGCGCGAACGAGCACGAGAAGCACGTGTTGGGCCTCGTCGCCGGTCGCGACTTCACGGCCGACGGCCTCGCCGACATCGCCGAGGTGCGCGAGGGCGACCCCGCGCCCGACGGCTCGGGGCCGATCGAGACCGCGCGCGGCATGGAGATCGGGCACGTCTTCCAGCTGGGCCGCAAGTACGCCGAGGCTCTCGGGCTGCAGGTGCTCGACGAGAACGGCAAGCTCGTGACCGTCACGATGGGCTCCTACGGCATCGGCGTGACGCGCATCCTCGGCGTGATCGCCGAGGCGAACCACGACGAGCGTGGCCTTGTGTGGCCGCGCAACGTGGCGCCCTTCGACGTGCACGTCGTCGCGACGGGCAAGGATGACGCGGTGTACACGATCGCGGAAGGCCTCGTGAGCGAGCTCGAGGAGGCCGGCTACGACACGCTCTACGACGATCGGCCGAAGGTCTCGCCCGGCGTCAAGTTCGGCGACGCAGAGCTCATCGGCGTGCCGCTCATCGTCATCGTCGGCCGGGGTGCAGCCGAGGGCCGCGTCGAGTTCTGGGATCGCCGCTCGGGCGAGCGCACGGAGGTCTCCCTCCGCGAGGCGCTCGATCTCGTGCGCTCCGCGCCGAGCTAGCGGCGCGCCCCGAACACGGGGTGAACGACGTTCGCCTCCAGGGTCGCGCGCGGCTAGAGTGAAGGGCGCGGACGCTCGCGCCGTGATGCCCACCCGACGGAGACGCCCCCATGATCCTGCACTCGACACTCCGCGCCCGCATCGGCATCCTCGCCGGAGCCGCGCTCGCGCTCGTCGCGGTGGCGCCGGCGGCGGCCGCGGAACTCCCCGAGGGGGATCGCGCGGTCATCATCCTCGAAGACCAATCGCAGTTCGCGTCGATCCCGGCGATCCCCGAACTGCCCTTCGAGAGCGAGGAGCCGCCCTCCGAGGTCGAGGTCGATCTCTTCGGTGGGCCCGAACCGCTCGAGATCACGCCGTGGACGGCGACGGCGCTGAGCTTCGACTCGATCGATCGGCTCTACGTCGCGCTGCTGACTGCGTCGTCCGACGAGACCTTCGCGTGCGCCATCCGGCTGTACGACGAGGAGGGCGTGCCCCTCGGTGCAGCACTGCCTGTGCTGAACCCCGAGGATGAGATCGCCGGCTTGTGGGCGAGCCCCTGCACGGGACTCGTCCTCTTCGACATCCTGAGCGCCTACGGAGCCGACCTCGACATCGGTTTCGGGGAGGAAGTGACTGCCCGTACCGGCGCTCTCGTGTACTTCGCCAACGGCGACTTCGCCGAGATCGACGGACGAAGCGGCGATGTGGTGGACTCCGAGACGGACGGCGGCGGCGTCGGTTCCTTCGGGGCGATCGATTCCGTGGCGATCTCGGCGGGCCCGGCGTCACTCCTCGATCCCGAGCTGAGCGGAGACGTGATCCTCTACGCGGTCTTCGTCGAGGACGGTCTGCTTCTCGGTTTCCAGTTCGACGACGGCACCAGTTCGGGGTTTCCCGTCTTCTTCCCGCTTGATGTGATGGGCGCGGAGTTCGACAGCGAACTCAACATGTGGATGGTGGTGCTCGACCCGGAGGGGCCGGGCACGTTCGTCTTGAGCCTGACCTTCGAGGATCTCGTGGAGATCGGGCTCGAGCCCGGGCCGACGAGTTCCCCGATCGAGGTGGGACCGAGTCTCCTGGAGCTCATCGACGAGGCGGCTGCTCTTAACTTCGGCGCCGCGTCGAGCGAGAGCGAGGTTCGATTCGACGCTGCCGTCGCGAGTGGGGGCGTCCTCGTGACGCCGTCGGGAGACCTCGCAGCCGGCGGCATCGCGATCGAGCGCGACGCGGTCGATCTCGCCGGCGAGTCGGAGGCCGAGCTCGCGGATACCGGCGCGGACGACCAGCTGCTCATCCTGCTGGGTGTCGTCGCGGGTGCGCTCCTCATCGGCGGTGTCGTCGTGACAGCCGTGGGCGCCTCGCGCCGCCGCGCTTCTCGCGAGTAGCGCATCCTCACGGCTGCAGACTCCGGTACCGTGGGGGTCTGCAATCGAATAGAGGAGCGACACCGTGGACATCGACCTGAGCGTCTTGAGGATGATGGAGCGCGAGCGGGAGATCCCGTTCGACGAGCTCGTGCAGATCATCGAGCAGGCCATCCTCACCGCCTACCTCAAGCACACGGAGCAGGACGACCACCGCGGCTCCGACCGCCCCCAGCCGCGTGCCGAGCTCGACCGCAAGTCGGGGCACGTCACGATCTACGTGCCCGAGTTCGATGAGGAGGAGAACCTCATCGGCGAAGCTGTCGACAGCCCCGACGATTTCGGCCGTATCGCCGCCTTCGCGGCCAAGCAGGTCATCAACCAGCGTCTGCGCGACATCGGCGACGACCGCGTTCTCGGCGAGTTCAAGGGGCGCGAGGGCGACATCGTCGCGGGCGTCATCCAGCAGGGCCCCAACCCGCGCATGATCCACATCGACCTCGGCACGGTCGAGGCGATCCTGCCGCCCGAGGAGCAGGTGCCGGGGGAGGACTACGCGCACGGCCGTCGCATCCGCGTCTACGTGACGAGCGTCTCGAAGGGCATCAAGGGTCCGTCGATCACCGTGAGCCGCACCCACCCCTCGCTCGTGCGCAAGCTCTTCACGCTCGAGGTGCCCGAGATCGCGAGCGGGCTCGTCGAGATCACCGCGATCGCGCGCGAGGCGGGCCACCGCAGCAAGATCGCCGTGCGCTCGCTCGAGCCCGGGGTGAACGCGAAGGGAGCGTGCATCGGCGAGCTCGGGCAGCGCGTGCGCGCCGTGACGGCCGAGCTCGGTCAGGAGAAGATCGACATCGTCGACCACTCCGACGACCTCGCGACCTTCGTGAAGAATGCGCTGTCGCCCGCGAAGGTCTCCGACGCCTTCGTCATCGACGCGGACACGAAGGCGGTGCGGGCTCTCGTGCCCGATTATCAGCTCTCCCTCGCGATCGGCAAGGAGGGCCAGAACGCCCGCCTCGCCGCCAAGCTCACTGGCGCAAAGATCGACATCCAGCCCGACTCCGTCATGGAGGAGTAGGCCAGGGGCTACAATGGAACCCGTCAGAACCTGCATCGGCTGTCGCCAGCGTGCATCCCGCTCCTCTCTTCTGAGGGTCGTGGCGCGCGAGGGGAGGGTCGAGGCGGATGCCCTGGCCCGCTTGCCGGGACGGGGCGCGTGGGTGCATGCCACCCTCGACTGCGTCGAAGCCGCCTCGCAGCGGCGGGCATGGGCGCGCGCACTGCGCGTGACCGGTCCGCTCGACGCAGACCACGTACGACACACCATCGGAGCAACCGGCTCCACGAGAGAACAGGCTGATCGGCCAATGGACAACTAATGAGCGGCTCGAAATGAGACCCGTCCACCACTAGTGATCCGCCCCTGTCTGGGTGCGGATCCAGACAGGAGAATTGTGGCTGCAAAACCACGCGTGCACGAGATCGCGAGCGAGCTCGGCATCGAAAGCAAGGTCGCCCTCGAGAAGCTCAAAGAGCTCGGCGAATTCGTCAAGGGCCCGTCGTCGACGATCGAGCCCCCCGTCGCCCGCAAGCTGCGCAAGGCGGTCGAAGAGGCAGGCCTCGGCGCACCGAAGACGGAAGAGAAGCCCGCCGCGAAGGCACCCGCCAAGGCCGCGCCCAAGCCGGCTCCGAAGCCCGCTGAGACGGTCGAGACGGCACCCGAGTCGGCATCGAAGCCCGATGCCGAGGCGCCGGCGGCTGACGCTCCCGCTGCCGAGGCACCCGCCACACCGCAGAAGTCGGCCGAGGGCGACGCGCCCGCGCGCCCGGCGGCATCCGGTGGCCCGCGCCCCGGCAACAACCCCTTCGCGTCCCAGCAGGGCATGTCGCGCCCCGGCGCGCCGCGGCCCGGCAACAACCCCTACTCGTCCTCCCAGGGCATGCCGCGCCCCGGTGGCGTGGGCGGCGCCGTTCCGCGCCCGCCGCGCCCCGGCGCACCCCGCCCGGGAGCTCCTCGCCCCGAGGGCGGCCCCGGCCGTCCCGGCGGCGGTCGCGGCAACGCGCCGTTCCAGACGCGCCAGGGCGGCCCCGGTCGCCCCGGTGGTGCCGGTGGACCCGGTGGTGCGCCCGGCGGCTTCCGCCCCGGCGGTGGCTTCAGCGGCCCGCGCCCCGGTGGCGGCGGCCGTGGCCGCGGCCCCGGCGGCGGCACGGCAGGTGCCTTCGGTCGTGGCGGCGGCAAGTCGCGCGCCCGCAAGTCAAAGCGCACGAAGCGGCAAGAGTTCGAGATGCGCGAGGCGCCGTCGGTCGGCGGCGTCAGCGTTCCCCGCGGCGACGGCAAGAAGGTCATCCGTCTGCGGCAGGGCGCATCCATCAGCGACTTCGCCGACAAGCTCGAGCAGGTCAGCGGCATGAGCGTGCCTCCCGGCAACCTCGTGACCGTGCTGTTCCACCTCGGCGAGATGGCGACGGCGACCGAGTCGCTCGACGGTGGCACCTTCCAGATCCTCGGCGAGGAGCTCGGCTGGAAGATCGAGATCGTCTCCCCGGAGGACGAGGACAAGGAGCTTCTCGAGGCCTTCGACATCGACCTCGAGCAGGAGGACGATGAGGAGGATCTCGTCATCCGCCCGCCGGTCGTGACCGTCATGGGCCACGTCGACCACGGTAAGACGAAGCTGCTCGACGCGATCCGCGAGGCGAACGTCGTCGCGGGCGAGTCCGGCGGCATCACGCAGCACATCGGTGCGTACCAGGTGTGGACGGAGCACGAGGAGATCGAGCGCGCTATCACCTTCATCGACACCCCGGGTCACGAGGCGTTCACCGCCATGCGTGCTCGTGGTGCGCAGGTGACGGACGTCGCGATCCTCGTGGTCGCCGCGGACGACGGCATCATGCCGCAGACCGTGGAAGCGCTCAACCACGCGCAGGCGGCGGACGTGCCGATCGTCGTGGCGGTCAACAAGATCGACTCCGAGGGTGCGAACCCCGCCAAGGTGCGCCAGCAGCTCACCGAGTATGGGCTCATCGCCGAGGAGTACGGCGGAGACACGATGTTCATGGACGTCTCGGCGCTCAAGAACATCGGCATCACCGAGTTGCTCGACGCCGTGCTGCTCACCGCAGACGCGGGTCTCGACCTGCGCGCCAACCCGCAGCGTGACGCTCGCGGTGTCGCCATCGAGGCGAAGCTCGACAAGGGCCGGGGCTCCGTCGCGACCGTGCTCATCCAGGCGGGAACCCTGCGCGTCGGCGACCCGATCGTCGCGGGCACGGCCTACGGCCGCGTGCGCGCCATGACGGACGAGAACGGCGAGAAGGTCGACGAGGCTTACCCCTCGCGCCCCGTGCAGGTGCAGGGCCTTTCGAGTGTTCCGCGCGCCGGTGACACGTTCATCGTCACGGAGGACGACCGCACGGCGCGTCAGATCGCCGAGAAGCGCGAGGCCGCCGAGCGCAACGCCCTCCTGGCGAAGGCGCGCAAGCGCATCAGCCTCGAGGACTTCACGAAGGCGCTCGAGGACGGCAAGGTCGAGTCGCTCAACCTCATCATCAAGGGCGACGTCTCGGGTGCTGTGGAGGCGCTCGAGGAGGCCCTGCTCAAGATCGAGGTGGACGAGAGCGTGCAGCTGCGCATCATCCACCGCGGTGTGGGTGCGGTGACGGAGAGCGACGTGAACCTCGCGACGATCGACAACGCGATCATCGTGGGCTTCAACGTGCGACCCGACACGAAGGCGCGCGAGCGCGCTCAGCGCGAGGGTGTCGACATCCGCTTCTACTCGGTCATCTACGCGGCTCTCGAGGAGATCGAGGGCTCGCTCAAGGGGATGCTCAAGCCCGAGTTCGAAGAGGTGCAGTCGGGCGTCGCCGAGATTCGCGAGATCTTCCGCTCCTCGAAGTTCGGCAACATCGCCGGTGTCATCGTGCGCAGCGGAACGATCACGCGCAACGCCAAGGCGCGCGTCATCCGCGACGGTGTCGTGGTCGGCGACGCGCTGGCAATCGAGTCGCTGCGTCGCTTCAAGGACGACGTCACCGAGGTGCGCACGGACTTCGAGGCCGGTATCGGTCTCGGCAAGTTCAACGACATCCAGATCGGCGACGAGATCGAGACGATCGAGATGAAGGAGAAGCCGCGCGAGTAGCGCGCGCCCCGCTCCCTCAACCCCGGGGTGCCCGCCCGCACGGGCGGGCACCCCATCCCCCTTTTCTGAAGGAGACAGCACCATGGCGAACCCTCGCGCACGCAAGGTGGCCGACCGCATCAAGGAGGTCGTCGCGAAGCGACTCGACAAGGGGCTGCGGGATCCGCGCCTCGGCTTCGTGACGATCACCGACGTGCAGGTGACCGGCGACCTGCAGCACGCCTCGATCTTCTACACGGTCTACGGCACCGATCAGGAGCGCGCCGACAGCGCTGCCGCCCTCACGGCGGCGACCGGGATGCTGCGCACCGAGGTGGGGCGCAATCTCAACACGCGCCTCACACCGTCACTCGAGTTCATCCCCGACGGGGTGCCCGAGAACGCCGCCTCGATCGAGGCTCTGCTGCGCGAGGCGCGCGAGCGCGACGAGTTGACGCTCAGCTCAGCGGCGACCGCGCAGTACGCGGGCGACCCCGACCCCTACGTCAAGCCGCGCGAGTACGTCGACGAGGTCGATGAGGACGACGAGCCTAACGACGACGGTGCTGAGGACGACGGTGCTGACGACGCAGGTGCCGGCGACCTCGAACGATAGTCCGCTAGAGCATGTGAGGCAGGTCGATCGCGCCCGTCGAGAAAATCGACACGACGGCGAGTACGAGTGCGCCGACGACGATGATCGCCCCCATGCCGACAAGGATGGCGAGCCCCACCTTGACGACGAGGCTAGAGAACTTGTGACGGGGGGCCGACGGCTGTAGCGCGCTCATGGCCTCATTCTCGCAGGCGATGCTGCATAGTCGCTACAGCGTTGCAGCAGAGCCGCTACTCAGGCTCCGCCGCGGCGGTTCATGCGTTGCACCTCGGCGTCGATCGCCGACTCGGTGATGACCGTGCCCGGTCCGAAGGCGTCAATCGCCATGAACATGGCGGCGATGCCCATGCCGCCGATCGGGAAGAGCGGCCAGAAGAAGGTGTTCGGCGTCGCGAGCGCCCACACGGCGATGACGATCGCCGAGACGGCCGCCCAGACGAGCAGGAAGCGGAAGAAGTCGCGCTTGGCGCGAAGGCGACGGTAGGCCTGCTTGCGGACTCGTTCCGACTCGGTCGCGGGATCTTTCATGCTCATGGGGTCGAGAGTACGCGGGCACGGTGCTGCCGTGCATCCACCGACCGATGGACTCGCGACGTCAGTCGGGCAGGGCGTAGCCCGCGCGCGGGTCGCCGAGCGCGAGACCGTCGGCGAGGAGGCTCGCGAGCGCGCGCTCGCGTTGCACCGCGTCGGGCCAGAGCGACTCGACGACCTCGGCCGGCACGGGGGTGT
>Ga0316202_10001315_pt1 | contig 19781 bp, 12 predicted proteins | sample 3monrhotite_MG_FD_204934 | JGI IMG/M metagenome (GOLD analysis project Ga0316202, IMG submission 204934) | Microbial mat bacterial communities from mineral coupon in-situ incubated in ocean water Damariscotta River, Maine, United States -... | ecosystem: Environmental > Aquatic > Marine >... | reverse complement strand
TTTTTCGCATCACGGCCACCTTTCAAAAATTCTGGCCATACAAGTTGGTCATTCATTTTAACCGGTACAAATGAACCATTTGATTGAACAGGAATGGTTGTTAAAAAACGCTTGGCCGAACCACCTCTATATCGAGTTATGTGATTCCAAATAACTTCAGAACCATTTTGTGGGATAGGAAATGGAATTGTTGTATCAAAGTGTGTAATTCCATTGCCAGATTGTATCAGTTCAGCAGTGGTAGCATTTTTCTTTACTACCTTATAAAGTTCATCGGAATATGCAGCTGTTCTTCTCGTTTTATAAATAGGCATTTTATAGTCTGCGTATTTTTTAAACATAGCTATTTGACCAGCACTTAAGTGGTCTTTGTAATCACTAAAATTTGCACTAGTAATTTCAAGTAAAGGTTTATCTTCAGTAAAAGGATTTTCTGGTCGACCTGAATCTTTACTTTTCGTTGAATTTTTACTATTTAGTCCACCAGTCCACGCAGGAATAGTACCCGCTGAATTTCCTGACATTTCTGCACCCAAAGGTGTAAGCGTATCGCTTAATTTTGCTGCATCTTGCAGACTAACTTTAGCAAACACTGTACTTGTTGCTAGAGTTAACATTAATAAACTTGCTGTTGTAATATATTTTTTCATCATTATTCTCTTCTATTAACTTTCTCAGATCTCAATAAATATAAGATGTCGATTAGTATGAAATGCCGAATGTCATCGATACTAGATCTTTATCTTCCAAGATATTATGACTACCACCAGAGTAATTGTTATAACCAATAGTTAACGTATATTTTTGCTGGTATGACGCTTCTAAAGAAAAGCTTAAGCTTTTGCGTCCTTCATGAAATTGTTGTCCAGGATCGGGAGAGTAACCACTTACATCATGCGACCAAGTCAATGTAGGTTTTAAAGAAACACCCGCAAAAACATCAGAGTACTGCCACACACCACGCAAACGATAACCCCAGGCACTATCAGTAACATAACCATCGGTTCGACAATCACCCGACAATGCTCCTGCAGCAACTAAATTAGTACAACTATAGCCACCACCTACATCAAAATCCCCTAAACCAAAGACTGAATTTCTACCATAGTTCTGATCAGAATCTTCAATGCCATCCGTTAAAATAACACCTACTTCTGCAATTAAAGTTACCCGAGATGCTCCCATGGTATTTTCAAAAAACTGAATGGCAGTCATTTGTAGTTGTGTCACATCAAACGCATCCCAACCTTTTGATTCTTCTCCATAACCTACAGCTGTAACTCTCTGACTGTAACGTAAGAAAGGCACTTCAGATAACGTACCATTTAACAATTCTGGCCCATTAATTTGAACCGGAGTATCTGGTTTGTAAGAAACTTCCCCCGACAAAGCAACACCACCAACATTGGTGGCAAAACTAACCCCATAATATTTCAAATCTTCAGGAAATTCGATATTATAAGCGGGATTTAGTGCAGCCAAAGCCCCACCTGTTGGATCAAGTGCTTTTGGCACAAATACGGGTGTAGGACTTCCCGTTGCTAAAGGGATACTAGTGCGTACAGCATTAATGAGTGGAACACGAGAATGAATGTTCATGTAATAGAAACCAAACTCTGTATCATTTAATTCTGTAGCATAATAACGTGCCGCTAAACCATATTGACCACCATCATCAGGCTCAACATCAGCTTGTCGCTCTGCAGCTAAACCTAATGCTAAACCAGTCTGATCGTTATATGGACCGACAGAAACATAGTTACAGCCCGTGGCTGCAAAGTCAGCACCTGAGAAATAGGTACCACAACCGTCTATTTGGGTTTTCTCCCATTCATATTGATAAAAGCCTTCAACACTTAAATTTTCAGAAACACCGACATTGGCATACAACATACCTACCGGTAAAATCCCTTCTTTTAAATCAGCACCAGGGCGTCTTAATGCTGCGACATCGAATGGATTCGAAGAGTTTAAACCGCCTTGAATAAAAGTGCTCTCTCCCCAGCTAACCACTTGTCTACCCAGACGAATGTCAACAGGCTTATCACTCAGATCAAACGAGCCATAAACATACGCGTCTAATAATGAAATACCCGAAAACTTAGTATTATTTTCAAAACCATCATCACTTAACGGTGTATTTGGCGTGTAACCATTATTAGAGTTACCATGAGGTACATCACCATTTTTAAGTACATTATCATACCAATATTTGAAACGTACAAAAGCTCCAAAATCACCTTTACTTAATTGAATGCTATGCACGCCTTTTATTATTTGTGAGTATGCATCATGTTTTCCGTAGTTTAAGTTACCATCATCTGTGGTTGATGTTGCACCAGTACCGCCATTTGTTTTACCAATAAAGCGAGAATCTGCATCGCCTAATCTCCAGCTTGCACCAATATCTAATTGAGAGTTAATTTGTAATAAAAAGTCATTATTTTCACCAAAGTTAAAGTCTACTGCGCGTACTGATGAGGTACTAAGTGCCACAGCAACAACAGTAGTTAATAGCTTGATTTTACAGTTATTATTTAGCATGTCATTTCGCCTGTTTTTTATCATTTTAATACGTAATGTAATATTTGTTTCACAATTACATTACGCCAATGGTCAAATTAATATTTCGCTAAATGTGCCAACCTATTGTCATTTCGTGCAAAACTCGTAAAATGGGAATCCTTAAAAAAATAGGTAGTACTGTGCAAAACTATTATTCAACATTAAATGGCTGGATGATCCCTGTTTCAAGGGCTATAGAAGCGAATAACATCAATATAGCTGCGGCGCTGAAAGAGTGTGATATTTTTCAAGAAGAGTTAGCGGATCAAGAGTCTCGTATTGCCGCAGAAAAGCTTTCTCGATTAATTGAATATTGCAACAAAAAATTAGCACGTCATGATTTTTCTATTTTAATTGCTGAGCAATTTCATCCAGGTATGTTTCATGCGCTTGGATACGCAATGATGTCATCGAATACTTTGCAAGATGCATTAGAACGTATTGCACACTACAAACGCGTGGTTTCAAATACCTGTAAATTGGTTAATCGTGAAAACAATAACCAATTTATTTTTGAGATGGATATATTTACCTATGAAGCAACCAATCGACCTGTACTATCATTAATCATTGTAGAAACTTTTCTAGCGACAATAATCCGTTTATCCCGCGAACTAGTAACGTTAGATTTAGCACCAGAAAAGGTCTGTTTTGCCTACCCTACCCCCAACCATGACATTACTTACCTTAAAGATTTTTTCAATTGTGACATAGAATTCTCTAGTGATAAAACAGCCATTATTTTCAATCTGGAACAAACAAAAGAAAAATTAATGTGCGGCAACCCATTAATTACCCACAGCCATGAAAAAATGCTTGATGAATTTATGGCAAGAATTGATAAAAATGACTTAAGTCATGTGATCAAGAATAAAATTTTTGAGTTATTACCACTTGGCGCTCCTTCTCAGACAGAAATAGCTGAATATCTTGGTATGAGTTTACGTAATTTACAACGGAAACTACACGATCAAGGCACAAGTTATAAAGAGATTCTTGAAAGCACCCGTAAAAAATTAGCTATGAACTATATTGTTCAGCAACATTTAAGCTTAAGCGAAATAGGCTATTTAGTCGGTTTTTCTAGTGTAGGTAATTTCAATCGCGCGTTTAAACGTTGGACAAACCAAACGCCTGGTGATTATCGACAAAGTAGTAAAGCATAATCACACAAGCCTAAACACTTCATCAAAAATTAGCCGTGTGCAAAGATAATCATTTGGCACGTTTAACACATTTAAATTTATCATAGTTAATCAATACTAATAGGCAGATTTTTACAACTTATTTGGTTTTCTATGCGCACACCTTATATACCTTTTAACGTGATAAGCTTATTATTTTTTGTATTGTTTAGCACAACAATCAATTTTGCTGAAGCGAAAAACACTTTAGATTTACTTGAGTTACCTTCAAAAGAAAGCTCATTAGCCAACAAAAGTGTCCTTATGGCTATTACACCAATTGGCAACTCCATATTAGCCGTAGGCGAACGCGGCCATATTATTAACTGGAAAAACGATGCTAATTGGCAACAGCAACAATCACCTGTCAGCGTTTCTATTACAGATATAACTGTATTGTCTGACGGCAGTAAAATTGCGGTTGGTCATGATGGTGTGATTATCAAAGCAGACAAACAAAGCGCCACATGGCGTAAAGTATTTACTGGCGCTAAGTTAACTAAACTCAAAATCAAGTTAATGCAAAGCCAATATAAAGCCTTACAACAAGTTATAGCCCAAACACAAGATGAAAACGAACTTGAAGAACTAGAATATCAGCGAGATGATTTATCCTTTGCTATCGAAGACAATCAACTAGAATTAAAATCTGGGCCAAATAAACCACTACTATCCGTCACTCAAACTTCAAATGACATTCTCTTTGCCTGCGGAGCATACGGAACACTACTCACCAGCAGGGATAAAGGAGAAACATGGCATTTAATCAATAATAGGCTTGATAACCCTGAAAATTTCCACCTTAATTCGGTTATTACCGCCGCTGATGACAAGCTATATATTGTCGGTGAAAATGGTGTTGGTTTTACTTCTGAGGATTTAGGTAAGACATGGGCATCAATGGCATTACCTTATTCAGGGAGTCTATTTGGCATTATCGCTAACCATATAAATAAATCGTCAATAGATAACAGTACACAACTTGTTGCTTTTGGTTTACAAGGTAACCTCATAATATCTCTTGATGGTGGAACACATTGGCAACATAAAAAACTACCAACCAGTGCGAGTTTACTCGGGGGTGATTTTTCTAAACAAGGTAGTGCTTATTTAGTTGGTCATGGCGGCTTAATTGTCAATTTCAAACCTGAAAACCTCAAAACACTCAACATTACAAAACATCCTTCAGGTGCTGCACTTTCCAGTGTTTTAGTCAGAGGAAATTCATTAATTCTCGCCGGACAATTCGGCATTTCAACATGGTCACTAAAAAAGTAAGGGCAGTTTATGCTAAAGAATAATATCGCTCACTCACCTACTAAGTTAGAGCAAATAATAGAGCACTTTGCTTTTGGCCATCGCGCATTAATGATGACCATAATAGCTATTGGCATTGGCTTATTAACAATGCAGGCGGTTAAAGTAAAACCTGAAGCTAGCTTCACGAAAATGATCCCTGGCTCTCACCCATTTGTGAGTAATTTTTTAACTTACCGAAAAGAATTAGCCGATTTAGGTAATGTTGTTCGAATTGTCGTCGAAAATAAACATGGCAATATTTTCAATGCTGATTTTCAACAAACCTTAAAACAAGTAACCGATGAAGTTTTCTATATTCCAGGGGTAAGTCGTGATGGCCTAAAATCATTATGGACACCTAATGTTCGTTGGCAAGAGGTCACTGAAGAAGGTTTTGTTGGCGGCTCAGTAATTCCTGATGGTTATGATGGCTCTACAGCGATGATTGAGCGAGTTAAAGCTAATGTTTTTAAATCAGGTCAAATTGGCGTACTCGTCGCTAATAATTTTAAATCGGCCATTATTTTAGCTCCATTACAAGATATTAATCCGAAGACAGGTTTACCTCTTGATTATAGAGAGCTATCAAAAATTTTAGAAGAAAAAATCCGAGACAAATACAATAGCGATAATATCACTATTCGTATTGTTGGCTTTGCAAAAGTCGTTGGTGATTTAATCGATGGCGCTTTACAAGTCGTCGCGTTTTTCGTTTTAGCTGTCGTAATTACGTTTATATTACTGTGGTTTTATTCTCGCTGTATACGTAGCACAGTATCAGTATTAATTTTTTCAATTTTTGCGGTATTTTGTCAATTGGGTATTTTGAACCTACTCGGTTTTGGCATTAACCCTTATTCAATGTTGGTACCTTTTTTAGTCTTTGCCATTGGTGTGAGTCATGGTGTACAAATTATCAATTCAATCATTCATCATAGCGTCACAGGTGCTAATAAAATGGATGCTGCCAAACTCGCATTTCGCTCACTTTATATAGCTGGAATTACTGCTTTAGTAAGTGATGCCATTGGTTTTACCACCTTAATGGTTATTGATATTGAAGTCATTCGAGAGCTAGCCATCGCTGCGAGTATTGGCGTCGCGATTATAATTGTCACCAACCTAATTGCTTTACCTATTCTAATGAGTTACATCGGCGTTTCTCCTGCTGGTTTAAAATACGCACAAGAATCAGCTCACAAAACAGGTATTGTAGAAAGTCTATTTAAAAACTTTGCTAAACCACCGCTAGCAAAAATAGCCATTGCTGTAGGCATACTCTGTTTAGGGTTAGGACTTTATTACTCTCAAGCCATGAAAATTGGTGATTTGGATGCAGGCGCTCCTGAATTAAGAGCTGATTCACGTTACAACCTAGATAACGCTTATATTGTAGATAATTACAGCACCAGCACAGACTTATTTGTCATTATGGTAAAAACAGATGTTGAACAATGCTCTCAATATCAAAATTTAGTGTGGGTCGATCAATTCCAGTGGAATTTGCGCAACGTTGCTGGCGTGCAAGCAGTAAAATCGATTGTTGATGTTTCAAAGTTTGGACTTTTTGGCATGAACGAAGGCTCATTAAAATGGTATGGATTAAATCGTAATCAATTAATGACCAACGCTTCGTTGTCTAAAATACCACAAGGATTAATGAACAAAGACTGTTCTATGGTACCAGTTCTGGTATTCCTCAATGATCACAAAGCACAAACTCTAGACAACGTAGTAAAAGCAGTAGAAGAGTTCAAAGCTAAAAACCAAGTTGACGGCATTGAATTTCTCATGGCTGCTGGTAACGCAGGTATAGAGTCGGCCACCAATATGGTAATTGAAGACGCACAAACTGAAATGCTCGTTTGGGTTTATTCTATTGTTATTCTAATTTGTTTAATAACCTTTAAAAGTGGTCGTATCGTTGTTTGCATCATCACTCCACTTATTTTAACCAGTATTATGAGCCAAGGTTTAATGGGCCTTTTAGGTATTGGTGTAAAAGTTGCGACCTTACCCGTCATTGCTTTAGGTGTCGGTATTGGTGTTGATTACGGCATTTACATTTTTAGTAAAGTAAAAGAAGCACTTGGTCAAGGCAAGTCGCTATACATGACTTATCGCTACGCTTTAAATCAAACGGGCAAAGCGGTTGCCTTTACCGGAATAACGTTAGCAATAGGTGTGGCTACTTGGGTATTTTCACCCATAAAATTTCAAGCAGACATGGGAGTACTACTAACATTTATGTTTATTTTTAATATGTTAGGCGCCCTCACCCTTATTCCGTCGCTTGCTTGGTTACTTAATATAGGCGCTCATAGGAGTAAAAAATAATGACTAAAATTACAACACAAAAGGCTCTAACTGATACTTATTTACAACAAAAAGAATACTTTACCAACAACACTTACCCAAGTTATCAAGAACGAATTGGCGATTTAACAACGTTAAAAGCTATTCTTATTGATAATCAAGACGCTTTTATTAATGCGATGAGCCAAGATTTTGGCCACCGCAGTGCTGACGATACGAGAATTGGCGATATTCTTACGACGGTGATGGGTATTAACTATGCAATAAAAAAATTAAAGCAGTGGATGAAACCTGAAAAGAAGCATATTGGCATATTATTCCAACCAGCAAAGGGTGAAGTTATTTATCAGCCTAAAGGTGTAGTTGGAATTATTGCGCCGTGGAATTACCCTTTATTTCTTACGTTAGGCCCTTTAACAACAGCTTTAGCTGCGGGTAATACCGCGATGATCAAAATGAGTGAATATACCCCTAATACAAATAGCTTATTAGCTAAGCTAATGGCTAACGCCTTCCCCACAGAAAAAGTTGCTATTGTTTGTGGTGAAGCTGACATGGCTGCAATATTTTCGAGTGTGGCGTTTGATCATCTATTTTTTACTGGTTCAACTGGTGTTGGTAAATTAGTAATGAAAGCTGCAGCTGAAAATCTAGTACCTGTCACCTTAGAATTAGGGGGAAAATCTCCCACTATTATTGATAATGACATCGATATTAAAACCGCCGTTAGCCGACTTATCTTAGGGAAAACCCTTAATTCAGGACAAACTTGTGTCGCGCCAGATTACATATTTTGTCCGCATAATAAGATAGATGAGTTAATACAAGCTTTTAAAGATTATTATCAAAATATGTATCCTAACGTCCAAGAAAATGATGATTGCACCTGTATCATTAATGATGCACAAAAAGCACGTATCGATAGCTTATTAGTTAATGCCAAAGAACAAGGCGCAAATATTATTCCGCTGGCACAAGATAGTCAAAACAGTCAATCTAGGAAAATGCCGCTAACCCTACTGACTAATATTCATGATGATATGACTATAATGCAGCAAGAAATATTTGGTCCACTACTTCCTATCATTGGTTACGATGATGTTAGTGAAGCCATTACTTATATTAATAATAAACCTCGACCACTTGCCCTTTATATTTGTAGTTTTAATAAAGCATTTCAGCAACAAATTTTATTGAATACGCATGCCGGTGGTGTTTGTATTAATGATGCTGCTTTTCATGTTGCTAATGATGATTTACCTTTTGGTGGTATTGGAGCATCAGGCATGGGGCAATACCATGGTAATGAAGGTTTTAAGACATTTTCTCATGGAAAAACAGTACTGTCACGAGGACGAATCAACTTAGGAACACTTTTATTTCCACCGTTTGGCAATAAAATTCATCAATTAATTTACAAGCTTTTTATTCGTTAATTTACTTTTTTAAATTTATACTTTTATACTGTTTTGTTTCTTTGCTTGTTCTAAACTATTACTATTAAGCTCAAGCAAATCTAATTACTTAGGAAAACACATGACTAAACCTTGGTTTACCAACTATCCAAAAAATGTGGCTAATGAAGTGAATTTAAATCCTTACTCCTCTTTAATAGATTTATTTCAACACACAACCGAGAAATACCAAAATCAAACCGCCTATAGTAATTTTGGTGCTGAATTAAGCTTTAAACAAGTAGATGAACTATCCCGTGATTTTGCCGCCTTTTTACAGAGTACGCTAAATATTACTCAAGGTATGCGTGTCGCACTAATGTGTCCTAATACGTTATGTTTTCCAATAGCTATGTGGGGCATAATTCGTGTTGGAGGTATTCAAGTAAATGTTAATCCTATGTACACTGCTAGAGAATTAGAGCATCAGCTAAATGACGCTCAAGTTGAAACGATTATTATTTTTTCACCCTCAACCAAAATGTTAGCTGACATTGTAGATAATACGAACATTAAAAGTGTTATCACCGTTAATTTAGACGACTTAATCAATAAAGGTTTACCTTGTTCACCTGTTGATGAGCGTTTAACTAACACCATCAACTTCACCGATGCACTTACACAAGGCAAAAATCTTGAGTTATCTGAGCCAACATTGTGCCAAGATGATCTATTGTTCTTACAATATACTGGCGGTACAACAGGTTTATCTAAAGGCGCAATGTTAAGCCATGGCAATTTAATTGCTAATATATTGCAATACCAAGAATTCGCCAAAAATCAAATTAACTATGGTAATGATATTGTTATTACGGCTATCCCGATGTATCACATTTTTGCTTTGATGGCTAACACACTAAGCTATTTCTACTTTGGAGCTAAAAATGTCTTAGTGACTAATCCTCGCGATATGCCAAGTTTTGTCGAAGTGTGGAAAAATACGCCAGCAACAATGTTCACTGGTGTGAATACCTTATTTAATGGTTTATTACATACCCCTGGATTTGATCAAGTAGACTTCTCATCATTAAAACTTTGCATTGGCGGCGGCGCAGCAGTACAACAAGCCGTTGCTGATAAATGGCAACAAGTTACCGGTATTAGATTGCAAGAAGGCTATGGTTTATCAGAAACCTCCCCCATTTTAACTTTAAATTTTGGTGTAACTATTGACGGTAAAGACAGCTATATCGCAGGTATTGGTGTACCTCTTCCCAATACCGACATTTCAATTAGGGATGATAATGGCAATAATGTAGTACAAGGGGAATCAGGCGAATTATGCGCTAAAGGCCCGCAAGTAATGTCTGGCTACTGGAATAACGTTGAAGCAACCCATGAGTGTATGACTCAAGATGGATACTTTAAAACAGGGGATGTCGCACTACTCGATGATAAAAACTTCTTCCATATTGTTGATCGTAAAAAAGACATGATTATTGTGTCTGGATTTAATGTTTACCCTAATGAAATTGAAGCTGAAGTGGCTAAGATGCCTGGGATAGTAGAATCCGCTTGTATTGGCGTAGCAGACGATAAAACAGGCGAAGCGGTTAAGCTTTTCGTGGTTACTCATAAAAAAGAAAATAGTCCGATTAGCGAACAAGATGTCATTGCATTCTGTCGGCAAAGCCTCACTGCTTATAAGGTTCCAAAACACGTTGTATTTATTGAAGAAATTCCTAAGTCAAGTGTGGGTAAATTATTACGTAGAGAGTTAAGGTAAATTTCACACTAACATAAACTGTTATTGATTATTAAGCTCAAACAAATCTAGCTACTTAAGGAAGGCACATGACTAAACCTTGGTTCAAAAACTATCCAAAAGATGTAGCACATGAAGTGGATTTAAATCGTTATTCTTCTTTAATTGATCTATTTCACCAGACAACAGCAAAATACTATAAGCAAATTGCCTATAGCAATTTTAATGCTGAATTGAGCTTTGAGCAAGTAGATGAACTGTCCTGTGATTTTGCCGCATTTTTGCAAAACGAACTCTGTGTATCTAAAGGGGATAACATCGCGTTAATGTGTCCCAATACGTTATCTTTTTCAATAGCTATGTGGGGCATAATTCGTACTGGTGCTGTACAAGTCAATGTTAATCCTATGTACACACCAAGAGAATTACAACATCAACTTAACGATGCCCAAATTGACACTATAGTCATCTTTTCGCCATCAACTAAAATACTAGCGGACATTATTAATAATACAAAGGTTAAAAACATAATCACGATTGATTTAGATGATCTAGTGAATAAAGATCTACCTTGTGAGTCTGTCGATGAACGCTTAACGAGTACCATTAACTTCACTGATGCGCTAGCACAAGGTAAAATCCTTGAACTTGTTGAGCCAACATTGTGCCAAGATGATCTATTGTTCTTACAATATACCGGTGGCACAACAGGTTTATCAAAAGGTGCAATGTTAAGCCACGGTAATTTAATTGCCAATATTTTGCAATTTCAAGAGATTGCCAAAAATCAAATTAACTACGGTAAAGACGTGGTTATTACCGCTATTCCGATGTACCACATTTTTGCTTTGATGGTGAATAATTTAAGTTATTTCGCTTTCGGTGCTAAGAATGTTTTAGTCACCAACCCTCGAGATATGCCAAGCTTTGTTGAAGTGTGGAAAAATACACCAGCAACTGTATTTACGGGGGTGAACACATTATTTAATGGTTTATTGCATACCTCTGGTTTTGATCAAGTAGATTTCTCATCATTAAATTTTTGTCTTGGTGGTGGCGCAGCAATACAACAAGCAGTAGCGGATAAATGGCAGCAAGTTACGGGTGTTAGATTGTATGAAGGTTTGGGTTTATCAGAAACCTCACCTGTGGTGAGTTTAAACCTTGGTTCTTCTATAGATGGTATCGATGATTATATTCCAGGTATTGGTGTTCCACTACCCAATACTGACATTTCTATTCGAGATGATGAAGGTAATAATGTAGTACAAGGTGAAGCAGGTGAATTGTGTGTTAAAGGTCCACAAGTTATGCAGGGTTACTGGAATAACGTTGAAGCAACCCGTGAGTGCATGACTCATGATAGTTATCTTAAAACGGGCGATGTCGCACTGCTCGACGACAAAGGTTTTCTTCATATTGTTGATCGCAAGAAAGACATGATTATAGTTTCAGGTTTTAATGTTTATCCCAATGAAATTGAAGCTGAAGTGGCTAAAATGGATGGGATAGTAGAATCGGCTTGTATTGGCGTAGCAGACGACAAAACAGGCGAAGCGGTTAAGCTTTTCGTGGTTACTCATAAAAAAGAAAATAGTCCAATTAACGAACAAGATGTCATTGCGTTCTGTCGGCAAAGCCTCACTGCTTATAAGGTTCCAAAACACGTTGCATTTATTGATGAAATTCCTAAGTCAAGTGTGGGTAAATTATTACGTCGGGAATTACGCTAATAATATTTTAACGTCGATGCACGATAACTAAAAAGGAGAAAGGATAACAAATGGAATCAAAAATAGCGGCGACATTTAGTTAACTATATGTCGCAATTTATACTGCCGAGGCGTTAAACCATAAAATTGTTTAAAACATCGACTAAAGTGACTGGCATTGTTAAAACCTAAATCAAAGCAAGTAAGCGTAATTTGTTGTCCTTGTTTGATCAATAATGCCGCTTGCTTTAAACGTAATTGCTGCTGAAAAGCAACGGGGCTACAACCAAAATGAATGCGAAATTCATTAAAAAATTTAGTTCTGCCCATACAAGCTATACGCGCTAGAGTATCTATATTTAAGCTTTCCCTTAAATTTTTCTCAATATAACTAACCGCAGCGGTTAAGCCATTATTATCTGGCTGCTGCTGGCAAAACGACAACATAAAATCTCGAGTTTGATGACGTAATAACCTAATCGTTAATTCAGAAACAGCGAGCGATATCATTGCACTTCTGTCTTGATGGTTTTCACCGTAAATTTGTACTATTCGATTAAGTAACCCTTGCGTTTGATGATTGTGGTGGGTATGGACAAGTTGATTATTATAATGCCAATGCCCAAACGTCTGATCAATGGGTGAAATTTCATTTAAACTTGTCGCTACTTGCTTAATTCTATCTGTAGATATTTCAATCGCTAAACACGTTGTGGGTTTTGCAAGTTGTGCCGTTGGAAAATCAATTTCCACGATACTATTTGGCGCCATAACAAAAGATTCATGCGGTAAAAATTCACTATTAAAGTGCGCTTCATCACTGTGCATTACTTTTTTACCTGTAACCATAGCGCAAAACAATAATTGATCCGACTTTAGTTGCACCCGTTCAGCCTGCTCATAAGTATCATAAATACTGAGTTCAGATTCTGGGCCAGCAAAAGTCACTTTATTTTCAACAAGAACTTTAGGAGAGTTTCTTTTATTATCAATGTGCTGTGAAATCATAGCTACTTCTTATACTTTTACTTATTGCTTTACCCAATAAAAAATTGAACTGACAGAAAAGTTTTTTGAATTTTCAGCATAGTTAAACTAAACCTTAAGGACTAAAGTAAAACGACTTGGCAAATAAAACAACTAAAAAAGTAAGGAATTATTATGATTTATGCAGCACCTGGATCAGACAATGCGATTATGAGTTTTAAAGATCGCTATCAAAACTATATTGGTGGTCAATGGGTTGAGCCAACCAATGGTAACTATTTCGACAATATTAGCCCTGTAAATGGTAAAGCTTTTTGTCAAATTCCTCGCTCAGATTCAGCTGACATTGAATTAGCCCTTGATGCAGCCCACCAAGTAAAAGATGCTTGGGGCACAACGTCTGTTACTGAACGCTCAAATACGTTATTAAAAATAGCCGATAAAATAGAACAAAATATTGAGATGCTTGCCATTGCCGAAACGTGGGATAACGGTAAAGCGGTTCGCGAAACATTAGCCGCTGATATTCCATTAGCTGTTGACCACTTTCGTTACTTCGCGGGCTGTTTACGTGCCCAAGAAGGCTCTATAGGTGAACTAGATGAAAATACTGTGTCTTATCACTTTCATGAACCTCTAGGCGTTGTTGGACAAATAATTCCTTGGAATTTCCCTATTTTAATGGCTGCTTGGAAATTAGCTCCGGCACTGGCTGCTGGTAACTGTGTTGTGTTAAAGCCAGCAGAGCAAACGCCAGCTTCAATTTTAGTGTTAATGGAGTTAATTGGGGATCTACTACCTGCTGGCGTACTTAATGTTGTAAATGGCTATGGTAACGAAGCAGGCCAAGCGCTTGCAACCAGCAAGCGTATTGCAAAAATTGCTTTTACTGGTTCAACACCAGTAGGTTCACATATTCTAAAATGTGCCGCAGAAAATATTATTCCATCAAGTGTTGAGTTAGGTGGTAAATCTCCTAATATCTTCTTTAATGACGTAATTGACCAAGAAGATGCCTACTTAAGCAAATGTATTGAAGGCGCTGTGCTGGCTTATTTTAACCAAGGTGAAGTCTGTACTTGTCCATCAAGACTATTAGTGCAAGAAGACGCCTATCCTAAGTTTATTGAAATGGTGATTGAACGCACCAAAGCCATAAAACGCGGGAATCCATTGGATACCGAAACTATGGTTGGCGCACAAGCTTCTCAAGAGCAATATGATAAAATTTTGTCTTACATAGATATTGGTAAAAAAGAAGGTGCAGAAGTATTAATGGGCGGCGAAATAGAGCAAGTTTCTAGTGATATTAGCGATGGTTATTATATTCAACCAACCTTATTAAAAGGGACTAATAATATGCGTGTATTCCAAGAAGAAATTTTTGGTCCTGTAATATCTTTAACAACGTTTAAAGACGAAGCAGAAGCACTCGCTATTGCCAACGACTCTGAATTTGGCTTAGGTGCAGGCGTATGGACTCGTGATACTAATCTTGCTTATAGAATGGGACGTAAGATTCAAGCGGGTCGAGTATGGACTAACTGCTATCATTTATATCCTGCTCACGCAGCATTTGGCGGCTATAAAAAATCAGGCGTTGGTCGTGAAACGCATAAAATGGCATTAGAGCATTATCAACAAACCAAGAACTTATTGGTAAGCTATGACGTTAATCCTCTCGGTTTCTTCTAATAGATAGAAATATTTTTACAAGGTAACAACTCCCCTCGTTTATAAAACGGGGGGAACTAACTATCTAATTTATATAAAAAATTATTTTAACACCAACTCGCCTCATCAGATTGTTTTTTCAAGAGTTCTTCAATATTAGCAAGAATTACTCTATAACCCACATTACCATATAGTGTTTGACGCCCACCATCGATAACATAAGATGGGCTACCTTTTATACTTTGTTGCTTTGACTTTTGATAATCATGCATTAAATAGGCTATAGCTGAGCCATCAACAATACTTTTCTTAATTATATTTTGATCTAAACCGTTAACTTTAGCTAAGTGATAAAGAACGTCAATATTACCAATATCTATGGCATCTACAAAAAATGCTTCTCGAAACTTTAACGCCATATCTACACTTTTATTTTTGTCGTAAGCTATTTCAATAGCCTTGAGCACTAAATGTGCATTAGCAGAAGTGTTAGGCCTAACTTCTTTCCATATTTTGTCATTAATCGGCGCATCCTCAAAAGCTAATGCCGATTTCTTTACATGTTCAGAAAACCCAGCGTATCCTCCTTTTTCTTTCCATTGTGTATTCATTTTTGTGGGCACATCACCAAATATATCTACATAGTAATAGTGAAGTTCAATTTTATTTTCTAATTTGTGATTTAGCTCATCGATACGCCGTTGTGCAATCCACGCCCAAACACAAAGAATGTCCGTGTAATAATCGATAATCAGGGGTTTATTCATAGGAAATCCATGCAATTGAAATAACGAAAAATAAATTAGTTAGCTAACGATTAGCAACGAATGAAAAAACAACTGTATTTTGTCATTACTTAACTACTTGCTAAGTGTTTCGAAACAGCATTACTAGATGACAGTATAAGACCTCTTATATTTTAAAAACAACTATATATTGGCCTTTTTTATATTCGATTCACGTTGTATTTTATATTTAGCAAACTCTCACTCAGAATTAGCTTTAGCAAACTCAATGTTAGGGTTCATTTTGTTAAATACACCTTGTCTCTAAACTTTACGAAAATAAAACTAGCAAGCCAATCAGTTGACAATACTTTATTGATGGGTCAGGATATTTTTACAGAGTTAGATAAATAGACTAAAGTTAAAGTGCGACTTGGAAACGAATAGTATTTAACAAAACGTCAGCAATCACATATAACTTTTATTATGGTTAATATCGTTTTTCAAGAAACACAATATTTTCTGTTAACATTAACACCAAGCTCATTAGTTAATCACTAAATAGCTAACTTTTTCAGCAGTAAAACAAATAAATTTGACAGTTAATAGTGCGTTCCAAGCAAAAAATACTATTTATAGCAGGAAAAATTATACATGAATAAAAACAAGGCTATACAGCCAGATCTTAACCATGCAAAAGCTCTTTTACTGCAAATTAAAATATCTTTCCTCAATGGTTTACCAGAGACATGTGAACAACTTGAGTTGCTCGTGCTTTCTCTCGCGGATAAGAAAAATGCTCAGCAAGATTACAATGAAATTTATCGAAAAATTCATAGCTTAAAAGGGTCAGCAGGAACACATGGCATAATGCAAATTAGTGCTATATGTCATCAATTTGAAGATTATTTGAATATACTAAATGGGGAGTTTGGCAAAATAAACCACCATTTTATAGATGCATGTTTAGCCTACGTTGATTTGATCAAAAAAGCATCTTTTGAAGCAACGAAAGAAAAGCCTGAAGAAGAAGAAATTAAAAATGAATTGGCGCAACTAAAAAAAAGACTGTTAAACAACCATTTTTCTGCATTAATTATCGACACATCAACGTTAATGGTGAATATTTGTCAGAACACATTATCAAACCTCTCTATACAAACAGTTACTATAGATGATGGATTAAGAGCTCTTAGCCGTTTATTACAGGAGCATTTTGATTTCATTATAACAGGTAATGCCCTGAAAAGCCTAAATTCCATTGCAATGATAAGCGCATTAAAAAAATCTAAGTCATTAAATAGTAACATAAAAATAATCATGTTAACGTCAAATGCCAAAGTGACTATTCCTGAAGATTGCAGCCCTGATTATTTAATTTATAGAGACTCACATTTAATGACTAAATTAAATTCAGCAATCGAAGAGATAATATCCCATAAGAAATAATCACGTTTAAGCCATGTGTATTAGTTCCAACTTAATCTGACACATCGACTTGAAAAGTTAAGAGTTACCCATTTTGATAAAGGTGTCGAATCTTTAATAACAACTCAATAATGTTTCAAGAACTTGTCGAAGAAGGCGGTATTGATGCATGATAAAAAAATCATCGTGCTCCAAATATCAAAAACCACGTTGATGATGAAACAGAAAAAGCATGATGATGAAGCTTGCGGTGAAATTGAAACTGCTCACCCTGATTACCTTAACTCGCAGACACGTTTTATGTTGGTAATTTAAAATACGTTGGTCGTATCTACCAGCAAACCTTTGTTGATACCTACAGAAAAATAGCTTTTGCTAAGCTGTACATAACAAAAACACCAATAACTTTTGCTGATATGCTTAACGATAAAGTTGCCCCTTATTTTGAAGCACACGATCTGCCAATGTTACGCATATAGATCAGGTATGAGCTACTACAAAGTTCAAATATAATGTAATGTGCGACATAAATAATCAATCAGCCGCACTTACACTTTAATTAGCGAATATTACTTAACTTCTTTATTATTCTTCTTTTTTTTCGTTGGATCGTATTTAGCAAACCACCCCATAATGTTATCGGTTTTAGCGATCAAACGGCTAGGACGTGAAGCAATGTAATGTGGTGAACTTGGCACTCGAATAAGAGCAGTATCTACACCTAACATTTTAAGCGCAGTATAGAATTGTTCAGCTTCCCATGCAGGCGTTCGATAATCTTCTTCTCCCACCATCATCAACGTTGGAGTTGTTACCTTATCGACATAACGAATAGGCGAAAACTTTAGAAAGGCTTCAGGATTAGACCAAGGGTCTTCACGTATCCAGTGGCGTCTTACATAGGGTGCTATATCGCCAGCTAATGCCATTGTCATCCAATTTATTACTGGTTTTATAGAAGCTGCGGCGGCAAACCGCTTAGTTTTGGTAACAATCCAAGCAGTTAAAATTCCGCCACCAGAACCGCCAGTTACAAATAAGCGTTTTTCGTCTACATATTTACGAGCAATCATTTCATCGACCACACTCATTAAATCATGATAGTCGTTACCAGGATAAGCTCGGTCAATTTCCAGTGCAAAGTCTTCTCCATAACCTGTTGAACCCCGCGGATTAGACCAAACCGTAACATAACCTTCAGCAGCATAACGCTGTATCTCACTAGCAAAGTAAGGGCCATACATCGTGTATGGACCACCATGTATCTCGAGGATCATAGGAAAACTACCATCGGCTTTAAAATTTGGAGGAAAAGCCACCCAAGCTTCAATTTCTTTGCCATCGAAACTGGATTTAACTTTAATCTCTTCAACTTTTGCCATATCAAGATAAGGCAAGAGATCATCGTTCAACTTGGTTAATGTTTGTTTCTTTTTACCTTTATAATCAGTCACGCCTACTTCGGCAGGCCGATCAGAAAAGCCAGCCATAAAGGCAATTTTGGCTTTTGACTGACTACTGACAGAAAAACTGCCATTCGCGTAGGGACGGCCAATGGAGCCGCCGCCTATTCCAGTCATAACTTTTGACACTATCCCTTTTAGATCAACACGATACAAGCTAATAAATCCATGATCTTCAGACGAAAACAAAAGTGACTTACTATTAGCTTCCCATTTAATTTGGCCGATACTTCCAGGAAAATCAGCCGCTAATTCTCGTTGTTTAGTGCCGTCAGCATTCATTAAATACAAATTGCTTTGTTGATAGGACAACACCTTGTCATCATAACCAATATAGGCAATGATTTTTCCATTGGGTGAAACCGTCGCGCCACTATCTGGACCATCGCGACTAGTTAATGCTCTCATCGATAAGTCATGCAATTCAATAGCATATATTTCGCTTTCAATGAAATCCATATCGCGATCTTTGGCAGTATTTCCCGTAACTAAAACAGTATCATTATCTAGCCAAGTCGATGTATTCAAATCTACATTACCATGGGTTAATTGACGCGGAGACCCCCCTTCAACTGGTAGCGTAAATACTTGGGCTGTACCTACCGGTAAATAACCGGCACCATCAAATCGAAAGGTGAGATCGTCAAATACTTTCATTGCATCATTCCACTTTGCACCTTCGGGCTTAGCGACCGGTGTTGAGAAACTAGGCTTTTTACCTTTTATAAACATATTAAAGGCAATGTGCTTTCCATCAGGGGACCAAACGGCGTGTGAAGGTGCGCTGATAAATTGGGCTAACCCAACACTTCGGTCTGACTCAAAGTAAAAGAGTCTTAATTCTGGTTTACCGTTCGTCGCAGTAACAAAAAGTAAGCTTTTCCCATCGGGTGACCATCGAGGAGAATGAGAAGGAGCTTCTCCATCAATGAGTGGTAACTGCATGCCATCAGCAATATTAATCAACCAAATTTGGCCTTTGTCTTTATCGTTCATTCTGTCCATAGAATGGCGTACATAGGCAATTTGTTTACCATCCGGCGAAATCTGAGGGTCGGTAGCATATTCCATATCAAACACCCGCATTGCAGTAAAACGTTTAGATGGAGTATTGTTTTCAGTAGCGAAGCTGTTAGTTATTACGTGAAGGTCTGGCTAATAGCACATTCTATTAAGTAGCTTTTGAATTTATAGTTTCTCCAACTTGATTTTGGAGAGACTTATGACACGTAGAACATTTGATGATTGGAAATATTTAGTTGATAAACA
>Ga0316202_10001314_pt1 | contig 19802 bp, 21 predicted proteins | sample 3monrhotite_MG_FD_204934 | JGI IMG/M metagenome (GOLD analysis project Ga0316202, IMG submission 204934) | Microbial mat bacterial communities from mineral coupon in-situ incubated in ocean water Damariscotta River, Maine, United States -... | ecosystem: Environmental > Aquatic > Marine >... | reverse complement strand
GTGGGCTTAAAAACCTGCTGCCCTTTTTTTATTCTTCTTTGAATGCGTCCTGCCAGTCGTAGATAGTTCTACCTACAATAGGTATGTACCTTACTGACTTTGACTCAGGTGATAGCACAGGTGGTGCAAAGTTAAACAGATCCTTAGATACTGCATCTCCAAAGCTAACTAGTGGAGGGGTAACCATACCCATAGCTGCTGTACCTACGCCATCTCTCTTGGCTATCATGCCAGTGTAAGAGTTCAGCCCAAGCAATCTCCAGAAGTTTTCAGTAGTAAGATCAGACATTGCTGGGAGATCTCCCTTACGCAAGAAGGCGTGTATAAATTCAACAGGAGCATTAGCAATCATAAGAGCCATCAGCATCTGAAATAGATTCTGTAGTCCCTCTTGCATCTCATCTTCGTTACCTGAGAATATCTTCTTGAACACGTTACGCCTAGCGTAATCGAGCTGCTTAATGGTATAGCTCTTAAGTGCGTACAGAAATCTTACGTTAGGATTCTTAAGGTACCAGTACGGCATATCGAACTTAGTAATAGGAGCAATGTTCGACAACTTGTAGAACAACAACTCAGCTACAATGTCTGACTTCTTGCCAGCGCGTATATCATCTACTACTTGCTGTGCTCTTTCTGGCCCCATTAGCCCTGAGATCTCGTCAAAGACCTTAGAAGAACTTTCAGATGCCCCGTCACCTAACTGCTTCTTAAAGCGATTGTACGTGCTGTTAAGGAACTTAGCCTTCAAGCCTTCATCAAGCTGACGAAAACCAATAGCGTTAAACATAAAGTCTATAGCCTTCTGTAGCTTTCCAGGAATAGTTCCATCTGAACTAAACTCAAAGCCAGTAGCCTTAGTCGCCAGGTTAATATCGCTTAGATCAAACTGTACATCCTTGTCACCTTGGAATGCTCCCTGTTTATTTTCAAACAAGTTGTAAGCAAAGTCACCAAGCTGAGTAACAGTACTAAGTGGAGAGCTTAAGAACGCTAGAGTTGTAAAACTTTTTATACCCCTAGAAAAGTCAGCAAAGTCTTTCTTGCCAAAAGCTACGCCAGCATCTTCGCTGTACTTACCAGTCTTAACAAAAGCACCTCTAAGAATTCTTAGTATTTCTTTAGTTCCCTGAGCATCTAATCTTTTTTCTGCGACCTCATCCACTAAAGCCTGTATAAGTTTACCACGGGCTAAAGTTTTAGGCAAATCAGGTGGATCAGGTATTTTTGTTTGACTAATTGGTGGCCCTATTACATCGGAACGATCATTCTGCTTAATAAATGGAGCGTTGTGCATTTCCTTAGTGACTATAGCAGCATAAAGTCCGTTGCTTTCTCGAACAAAAACATCAACAGGGAGAGAAGACTCACCTAACTCCATGGCAGCATCTACCCTACTCCTACCCTCATGACCAACCACTAGCCAAGCATTTTTATCTTCATTCCACTTTACGATTAAAAAAGGAGGAGAAACTCCTTCTCCTGATTCCATGCGTTTTTTAGCCCTGGGAATTGAAGAAACATCTGAGTTACCAGATGGCACAATCTTGCGAAAAAATCCAGGGGTCATGTTAATAGTAAATCCTACTTCTGGATTCATCTCTTGTTGGTTTGGCGTTCCTCCAAACAGACTTTTCCTGTCCCAGTTTATTGTAAGAGAACCCCCCTTCGCCCTCTTCTTAAATTCTTTGCTAGATTCATTAACAGCAGCAGCAATCTCCTTGCCCTTAACCCCCATTTGCCTGTTGTCTTTTCTGGTTTCTTTCAGCTTAAGCTGCCTTTTAAGGTAAAGCCTTAAGGAAGTATCTTCTTTAGCTTGTTTAAACTGATTAAAAACATACAAAGCTTTATCTACATTAGACTCAAATCTGATAGGAACTCCATCAATATTAAGGGGAACCTCCATTATTAAAGGAAGTCCATTCTGAGAAACTTTCCCTCGCATCCTAGTGTCAACATCTTCATCTGGAGCAACAGTAGGAGACAGTCTAGCATTAACATCTTCATCGTAAACACTGCGCACATTTATTGTGGAAGCGTTTTCAAACTCTTCTTCGAGGGTATCGCTATCTTCTATGTTCCTGAATTCATTACGATCTAGTTCATTAGATCCACGCAGGAACTGCTTGTCAGTTACTGAAGTAGCAAGTCTGTTTACGTAAGCAATAGTTGCTTCGATAGGATCAGCGTAGTACTGTACATTGTCAGTAGAAACATTATCTATGATCCTGTTCTTTTGAGGATTAGTTCCAATACCCTTGTACTGATCCTTGCCTGAACCCTTGAGCTGTTCCAGGATATATCTCTCCAAGAACTCAGCAGCTTCATCTAAAGAAACTTCTTCTTCTGGATTCTTCCTACGCTTAAGGAATATTTCCATTAAGTTCTCATCAGTCTTAATGCCTAATGACTTAATCAATCCTTCGTAGTTAGTTACAAACCTGGGCAAGTAATCTTCTATCTCTCCTACGCGAACTCCTTCAGCTCTAGCTTCTACAAGTATAGAGTCCAACGCTTGTCTAAACGATTGAAACTCCTGAGTAAGGTTGTACTTCTCCATTAACGGAGCAAGGGCTTCTGCGTTATTAGTCTTGTGCCAACCCTCTTTAATTAGTTTATAATCCTCTGGGTTTTCTTTTTGAATTACTCTTAGCTTTTCAACAAAAGGACTTACTCTATTAGAAAAGTCATCTTTTCTTTTCCCTTCATCGTAGCTATAATTCTTAAGTATTCTCCCTATGTTTTCATTGATAGAAGAAATCTTTGACTCTATTGGTCTAGCTACATCATCAAAAACTGACTTAACTTTCTTAAATATTTCGTTGTTCTTTAGGGCTTCTATAGAATCCTTGGTAACTGGAACAACTTTCTTAGATATAGTCTCAGTAATTTTGCTAACATCTATACCCCTTTCCATTAGCCCATCAAGAACCTTAGCAGTAAGAGGTGCATTTTTTACCATGTCCTTAGCCTTTAAAGTTCCTTTAGCTAAGGATTTATTTATACCAGAAATTGTTTTATTGGCATTACTGATAGCCTTTAGTGGAACAGCAGCAGCTTGCCTAGCTACTACACCAGTTTCCCTAGCTATTCTAGGTGCAGAAAATACAGTACCGTAAGTACCACCGCCAATAGCTCCAAGAGCAAATGATCTTCCAGTTCCTTCTAGTGTTTTCCTTTCAGGATCGTAACCAAATAAACTGTTAGCAATAATATTTAAACTAGCTTCATCAGCAGCTTCAGTAAAGCCTTCACGAAAAGTAGCAAAGCCTACATCCTTAGCAATATCTCTAAAAGAATCTGTAGTAAGTTTGCCTTCTTCTGCTAATTTAAAAAGTTTTTTGTTTATCTCTTTATTTTTAAGAAATACTTTCTGTATTCCTTTAATACCAATTCTCTCAAGAGCGTAGGTCTTTATGCCGTTAATAGCACCTACAGCTTCAGCAGTATCTCGCTCTTCGGGTGTAGCAGTTGATGGGGTCTTATCTATACTTCTGTAGTAATCATCTTTACCGACTGTATATCCTAATGGTATAGTACTACCAGCAAAAACAGCAGCACCACCCACTGGGCCAGCAGCTAAAGTTCCAAGACCTACTCCTGCCAACTGCGTTCCTAATTGACCGATAGCATCTACAGCTTGATAAGCAAAGTCCTCTTGAACACGTTGAGGAACAGGAGCAGTTATCTCTGCCCTGGCTTCTATCCTGGCTTCGTTTAAAGAATCTGATATTTTGTTTAGGTCAGCCTGTCTTTCAAGTTCAGCAACCTTAGCTGCTTCTCTGTACTCAGGTTCAAGTTCAGCAATAACTTGTCTAGCTTGTGGAGTAGTGTACGCCAACGGAGGCCCTTCAGCTCCTCTGCCTAAAGCAGCAAAATCTACCAAAGATTCTCCAAGAGAATACGCCATGTCACTGACGTTTGCAGCAGCACCACGAATAATATCTCCAGGAGTCATGGAAATATCTTCAAAAAGGTGGTAACTTAACTCTTCTAATTGGTCTTGAGTAAGTTCTTTTTCAGAATATACTCTTTCAGTTTGACCGTCCCTAGACCTGAATACGTAGTCTGGCATTATTTCTTTCGACGAAACATTTTAAACAATCCGTGTCCCCCAATAGCTTGAGGAATAAAAGATCTCTTCTTGGGCTTTCTTTCGTCTTTAACTCTTTCTACACTCTTCAGTGGCCCTCTGGTAACAGAAGAACGCCTACGTCCAGTCTTAGGGCCAAAAGTATGGCCGTAGTCAGTAGCTCGTAGCTTGCGAACAAGCTCCCCCTTTTTGTTGTATTGCCTCTTGCTCTCAGGAGCTGGCTTAGGATTGAATCTAGATTTACCTGGTTTTGTTTTTGAGTACGCCATAATTAAAAAGTTCCCATATATTTTTCTTCTAAAGATTTTCTTTTTTCCTCTAAAATGCTTCTATCTTCTTTATTAGTTTTTTCAGAAACAGGTTTATTTTCAGAAACAGGCTTATTTGCATCTCTCTTTTCTACCGTTGTACCATCTCGCAATGTAAGTTTCTCATCAGGAGCTTTTCTTTCAGAAAGCCTACCTAATCCAATAAATTCTTCAACTTGAGATGGTACGCCAGCAGCTTGAAGCATTTCTGGATTCTCTTTAAGGATTTGATTGTACTTTTCAATACTTTCAACATCAAAAAACCCTGCTTCAAATTCTCTTTTACCTACAATATAATTGTATATACCTTTAGCAAGAGCCAAACCTGGTGCAGCTAAAAGCTTAGGATCATCCAACCAATCTGTACTTACTTTTGTATCTTTAGGAAGATTAGACAAAGTAGTCAAATAATCTCTAAAGCCTTGATCCTCCTTAGAAAACTGATCTATCTTTTGTCTTCCAAGAGCATTTCGTTTTTCCATAAGACTAGCACCAATTGCTTGTACTCTGTCTTGAGGAACTCCAAATTCTATAGCAGTATTTTTAAACATATCTGCATCAAAAGATAATGATCCTGTTTCTTTCATACCCCTTGATAACAGCTTTGCTTCAATAGCACTATTAAGAATTTGAGCTTGTTCTTTTTGTTGCTGCATTCTAAGAATTTCCAACCTGCGCTGCTCTTCCGTTTGAGCCATCTCAGCATTCTGCATAGTGGTTAGCAACTTAACAAGTTCTCCTTGCCCACCTTTGCCCATAGAAGAGTACACATCTTCAGCACTAGGAGTATCTTGACCAAATACTCTTTCCCCTAAAGGAGACTTTAGTACACGCTCAATTACTCTAATGTTTGAAGCTTTTTCGTCTGCTTCTATTTTCTTCTGCTTACGCTTCTCTATGCCCTCGCTAATAGTATTAAATAACTGTTGATTAGCCTGAGCCTTTACAGCAGCTATCTGTGGAAGTGCTGAGTAATCTTGGCGAAGTGCAGAAAGATTTACGGGGGTTCCTGATTTAAGTGCCATAATATTTATACGTTAGCATTTTCTGCGTATACTGGTTTATTTCTATTTAAAAGATTTCTTATCGTATCATAACCAAATTGTACAGCTTGTCCAGCATAAGGTATAGCCTGAGCGTACAGTTGCCTATCGGCTCCACTAGCAATAGCTTTAGCGGTTCGAGTCCCATGCCTTTCACCGAGAACATTTCCAATATCCATTCCAGTAATTCCAAGATATTGTCCAGGATCTACTCCAATATCAGGAGCTATTTGACTATAAATACCAGATTCAATATCTGACATTAACGCATTAGTAGCTCTTTGCTGACCAATAAGATTACCTGCAATCTGCAAGTTTACGTTCTCCTGTTCAGCTTGCTGCCTTCCAGCAAGCATTTCTCTAATGTTTCCTAGCCCTCGTCCTCCAGATACAGCTTGTCCGTAACCAGCTTGAGTAGCATCTCGATCTTCAAGGAATGATAACGGCCCCATTTTTCTTTCAGCTTCTACCCCCAGCATATCAGACCTGCGAGCAAGAGACTTCATCAATGGGCTTTGTGCTTCACGTACTGCACCAGTAATTTGGCCGTAAAGATTAGTGGCAGTTTCTGCTTGTTCAGGAGAAATTTCTCGATTTATTGCATCTATTAAGCGAGCGTAATCTTTAACTTCTGATCCATAAGATAATGCTGTAGGAATTATCCTTGGAACTGTGCCCTCCTCAAAACTTGCACCTGCTGGGATTGCAGGATATAACTTACTAAATGCTTCAGCAAACTTCTCGTAGTCAAATCCTTCACTAGTACCTGGGCCAGTACCTGTACTATCGCCTACAGCACCATCGTCTACAACACCATCGTCTACATTTTCTTCTTCTTCATTCATGTCTTTTCTAAGTCCTCCATCGCTTAAGTCAGAAACTTCTGATATATCTGTGCCACTTACTGGTTGTTGAATATTTGTTATTGGGTCTATTACTTCTGTATCACCAGGAGCTGTATCACCAGGAACTACAGTATCAGTGGTACGCCTTAATGGATCACCAGTTTCTTGTACTAATTCAGCGGGTTCAGCAGTTTGGCTAGTCTGAGTAATATCTGGAGAGTCCTCGCCAGTTTCTTGTTTATAAATTTCTCTAGTTATGTATCCTTGAGTAAGTAACTGAAGTGGATTTAAACCTTCTGGAACAGGTATTGTCCTTCCACCTGGAAGTGTAATTATGCGCGTTCCTCCGCCTCCACCCTCAATGCCATAAATTGAAGGAGTTGGAGTAGTAGGTCTAGCGGAAGTAGAAGAAGTGCTAGTAGGTCTTCTAGGTGCTCCACCTCCACCTACCTCTTGATCTAAAAGGACTGGGGTAGTTTGTTCATAAATAGCCAAGGATGGATTCATGGGGTCATATATAGGTAAACCAGTTACTGGATCAAACTCTGTTTCTCCGTAAATCCCATCTCCATCTTGGTCTTCGTCGCTTCCCTTTGACATTTCAGAAGCTCTAATACCAATTAGATCTAAAAAACCTGCAAGATCACCTAGACGACCTAAAGATGTCCCACTAAATATTCCAAAAGGATTTTCAAAAAATGGCTCCCTTTCGTACCCGTAAAGCTCTTCAAACTCTTCGTCGGTAAGATCTTCGTAGTCGTCTTCGTAATCGTTTGCCATCTTTATCTTTCTAGTGCAGTGCTACCCAAGCTCCGTTAGCGTAACCGTAGAACTTATTAAGGTCAGTATCGTAAACCATCTCCCCGTTAGCTGGAGAAGATATTGAGGTTCTGTTGGAGGTAGTCATGCGAGGCAGTATTACACCACCTGTTGTAGATGTTACGGTTAGCGGAGCGGATGGAGAGGTTTCTCCAATGCCCACGTTGCCGTTGCCCTTGACCAGCATTACTGGTGTAGCGGATTGAGTGCGAGCAACTAAAATATCTCCACCTGAGACAGAAGCAGAGTTGGCATATAGGTCCAACAGGGCTGTGCTGCCATTAGCAAAATCTGACTCAAAATCGCCACCATCCGCATTCGATTCAATTCTAAGACCAAACTCAGTATTAGACTGCCCATCGTAATTGATGTACGCCCCAGACGAAGTAGTGTTTTCAACATGAAGGGTATTTGATGGCGACGTAGTGCCAATGCCTACTCGGTTATTAGTTGAGTCTACCTTAAGGGTACTAGTGTCTACTGTTAAGTCGCCAGATGCTGTAAGAGTCGTAAAAGATCCAGTTCCTCCTGTTACGTTACCAGAAAGATTTCCAGTAACATCGCCAGTAACATCGCCAGTAACATTACCCGTAATGCTTCCAGTTACATTGCCAGTTACATTACCAGTTACAGATCCAGTAAAACCAGATGTAGTAGTAATACTACCGCTTGTGCTAATTACTACATCGTTTGCTAGCTGGTCGGTTCCAACAGCATCAATAGCGATTTTGCCACTGCTAATACCTAAGTCCTTAACAATAATTGCACCAGAGCCTGATTTTTGAGTAGAGATTCCATCTACTGCTCCATCAGCAAATTCAGCATCATTAACTGCATTGTTTAAAGAGCCTGCTGTTACCTGATCTCCGTTTGAAAATGTATTTCCTGTTGTAAGTACTGCCATTATTCTGCCTTATCTAAACTTCTAAATGATGTAGCTCCAGCTACCTTTAATGCTCTTAATCTAGGTCTTCCCTTAGTTGTTGTCAATTTAAACTGTAATCCGTAAGCTCTTCTGTTTCCAAATCTGCCCCTTAATGAGACATCTTCATCAATAGCAAGAGGAGATCCGTTAAGATCACTAATGCTGCTCAGGTCTATTATATCATCAATATTTTCTGTGATTGCTTCCAGGTCTGCATCTGAAGTATTATCTTCACTAGATTGAATATGCAAATCAAAATTGTTCCACTTTTTGCGGTCTAAAGAATTAAGATTAAACATCCTAGTAATAGCCGAAGACAGTACTTGTAAGTCAGTAATGGTGCCACCTACTTGAACAATGTACCTATCCCTGTCATCAATCCTAGATTCGTACTGATGAACTCCACCGTTACGATTTATTGCGTACACTGAACGCCTATCTCCCTCGCCAGCAACAGTTAATTCACTGTACTCCCAGTCAGGGTCATTAATACTGTCTATAGATTCCCATTGCTTATTCAGGAAGTTGTAAATAAGTAAAGCGTTATTAGTGGTGCTATTATCAAGGGGTACAGCTAAGTAGTACCTATTATCAAAGTAAACAGACTTAGCTTTACTTGCGTGTGCCTTATTAATTCTTTTAATAGTTCCCTCAATAGATGCTGATAGTGGAACATCTTGTCCTCTAAGATTGTACAAATCAATAAAGTTTAATCCATAAACTCCATTGTCAGATAGGAATACCATACTGTTTCCTATCTGCTGTACACTATCCCTAGCTAAACAGCCAACTTCATTAGTAATTAATTGAGATACTGAACTTCCTAAGTCTAGGCTGTTGGCAACAATATGTATACTATTACGGTTAAAGACAACCAGTTTGTCATCCGAAAATGAATGAAAGCCTACAATGAAATCAGCCGCACCAGCATTAAACCTGAACTGTCCATAAATTCTGTCATAAGTATCTGCATCAAGTATATCCGAAAACAGAGCCTCATCAACAATGTTTCGATCAGTAACAACAGCAGATCCAGTGCTTCCAGTAACATCGTACTGGTAAGGAACAATCAATCTACGCTGATGGTAAACTCCAAACTCAGGAGCTGGCATATGGCTAAACCCAAGACCTTGAGACGTTTTCTTACTATAATGATTATTGTGAGAAGATTCGTCATCGTACTGAGCGTAAAAAGTAAACGTGTTAGCATCAGGAACACTTGCAACAGTATAAGAATCACCAACTACTAGAGCGTCAGAAGACTCAGTTACAACAACAACTTCCCCAACAGATAGTCCATGAGCAGTAGCAGTTACGGTAACTACTCCATCTGAAATAACAGTATTAGCTCCACCGTCTCCTAGTCTAACTGGTTGGGTGTAATCACCATTCCCTACAAGAGAAAATGTAGGAGAAGAAATATCTCCATCCCACTCCATTGCAATATTTCCTTTGCGGAATATGTACAACTTGTTAAACGCTTGAATTACTGTACTTCCTTCTGGAACGGTTTCTCCAGCAGGATAAGTAAGTATTACTGTGGTAGATCCTGAATCAGCAGTCTTAACAAGAACAGTACTATTGGTAGCTACGCAAGCTACGTAAGACTCAGAATCATTATTAGGATCTGAGAACTCGCAAGAAGCTTCAATAAAGTTACCAGCGGTAGAATCTATTTTCATTCCAGTAACAGTCATAGTTCCTGTAGGAGTGCTATCCAATCCAGTTACGGTGTAGGTAATGGTATCGGAATCAACTACTGTTGCAATAAAATTACCATTGGGATTTATTAATCCAGTGTAGCTTAACCCACTAGCATTTACTCCTGTACCATCAATAATTCCATGAGCAGATCCAAAATCTACAGTAACAATATCTCCAGCTCGACTATAAGAGCTAACAGCAGGAATTGATTCGTACAAATAAAACGGTAATGTAAAAACGCCAGTAACAAACGGAGATGAAAATAATTCAATACCCCTTCTAGGTTGCCACTCACCATTAATGTCCATACGTCCATTGTTAGATTCAGTCAAAATACCTGGACGCAACTGATCTGGCCTTAACTTATTGTTAAAGCCCGTAAACCCTTGATCTAGGTCTTCTGCTATTTGGTTATCTAAATTACCGTATGAACTATATCTTGCCATTTAACAATTCCAAGCTCTTCTGCTCCAGTAGTTCGCAGACAGTTTATTACTCTTACCCTTAATCCCACCTGACCTAGCACAATAACTTTTCTTACGTGCAGGGTTACTTTTCTTAATGCTCATGTTAGCATCGCCAAAACGTACAATCTTTTCCTTGCCACCCTGACAGGCTTTTACAACGAACTTCTTTCCACCAGACACTTGCCTGCGAGGAACATTGCACTTCATATTTTTTTTATTTATTTTTGCCACGTCTTACTGCCTTTACTCTTCTAGGTCTACCTGCTGGTTGTCCCAGTTTTTTCTTCTGGGCTATCCTTGATCGTTTCTGTGATGCAGTCATTTCTGCTTTAGTTACGGGAGTCTTGCTGCTTACACGCTTAGATGGGCGACAGTAGGGTGTACTTCTCTTTTCTCCTTTACGGCGACCACAGGGCTTTCCAGTGCGTACATCTACCCACTTCTCCTTGAACCACCGCCTAAGAGCAGCACCTTTCTTTGTCTTTCGATCAGTCATTACTTCTTCTTACGCTTACCCCAGTTAGCAGCACCCACCTTACGGCACTTAGCTATCGCACCACTTGCGTACGCAGATGGGAACACCTTGTACCTGGCTTTAACTTTTTTATAGCAAGCGTCTTTAGGCATAACTACTTCTTTCCTTTGCCACCTTTACCGTAGCCACCACATGGTTTGCGTTTATACATATCTATACTTTCTATTTAACTTGTGAACTTCCAAAGTAAAAACCTAGTAGAGCCAGCATCCCTTGCCGAACTTCTGGCAACAATACGAACCCCTCTAAGTTTTTCCATTTATCTACTCCTATTCCTAAAAATTTAAATATCCCCAATTTGTTCGCCTCAACGGTTACTGGTATATCAAAGAACGCCATGACAAAGGGAGCAAATACGACTGAGAAAAGTATACAGATTGCAATAAAACGTCTAATCCACGCTCCTCCATCTCCTGTTCTTTTTGCTGCTCTATCTGCTGAATCATCTGATACTCCTTGTTTCTTAATCATCGCATCAATAGCATTTGCTTGGATATTCATTTGTGCTGAGATAAGTTTCATTACAAATCCCGTAACCCCACCTCCAAGCATGGCTACTAACTCTGATGTCATTATTTTTTACCAATCTCCTTTATTATTTTAAAAATAGAAAGACTCATAAAGATCACAGTAAACGCCGACGCTACTACAGATAGCACTTGGTCTGTTCCTGCTAGGGCTAGACCTGCTCCCGATCCTAGCACACCTATCACTGATCTTTCTACCATGTCTTTCACTTGTTTGTTTCAGTTTTAAACGATTGTTTCTATAAGTGCTTTTTCTGAACGAATTGGTGGAACTGATTTCACCTTAAATAAATTAGTAACAGTGAATCCATCAGAAGGAGTTAAATCTTGATCTTCTCCAAACCACATTGAAACATTTGCTAAAGAAGACACAGAAGATTGTTCTGTTCTAAAGTTGTAGTTGCTAGCAATTATTTGTGGAGCTGATCCTTCTGGAGTACAGATTACTGTATAGGTATGTGAGCTTATATTTACTGTCACCTCAAAGGTGTAAGTATTTCCTGCAATATAATTTATTGCTATGTCGTTCGAATACGAACTACCATTTCGAACTTCTATTTGGTTGTTTTGAAAAAACCTAATAGTACAAGCATTTTCATCAAAGTCGGTATTCAAAAGAGGGTTTGATATTGACGTTTCAGAAAATGAAACCAACCCGTCAATTGTTGTGGCTTGAGGAGTAGCAGTAAATTGATAAGAAAAAATATTGCTTTCAGATGGAATAGTTAAGTTCAACCAATCGTCGGCAACTGGCAAAAAACTATTTATGCTAAAAAACACAGACTGAATTGAGGAATCCGAAAGACCCGACTTTATTGCAATTGCTTTAACTGTTGTATCAACGCCAACTTGGAATGCTCCAGAATAAACAATATCCGTATTGTCTGGATCGCTATCATCTAAAGTGTAATAAATGGTTGCTCCAGAGGTTGTGGTTGTAATTGTAACAGTTTGAATTGATTCAAAGTCTCCTCCATCTGGAAAAACCACTGGAGTTACGCAAGCTATTGTAAATAAAGATTCCTGAATGTCCGATGGGTTTAGCGTTGCCGTGTCATCATAGGTAATCCACTTAACAGTTGTGGTTGAAGAAATGCTAATAGAACCAGTGTATTCTGTGTCCGTATTATCTGGTGTCGATCCATCTAAAGTGTAATAAGTTGTAGTATTAGCAGCCTCGGTAAAGGTTAGTCCTTGCGTAGAGCTGTAAACGCCACCAGGCAAGTCCGCAACTGCTGAAGCTATTTTAGTCGAAGCAGCAGGTGCACCAATATAGCGGTACTCATCCCACATATCTGCCTCAAATAAATGAATCTTATCTGTAGAATTTGACCGAGTTCCTTCCTCTATTGTCCAAAGGCGATCCATGTAATCAAACAAAGGAGGCCAATTCCATTGAGATGTTAGGCCCATCATTTGCATAGAAAGAGGGCCACCAATCAATGAGTTCCCTACAATATTCCGATAAGCCACCCACCAGTTGCTGCCATCTCTGTTTGGGGCTGAGTTGTGTTTTTCTCCCCACTCAGGAGTCCCAATCATGCTGGATGTGTAGCACTCGCGTTGGTATTTATCTCCGCTATATTTCGGGCAATCGTCTACATCTGATTGAGCTATAACAAAAGTTTGTTGATCTTCTCCAAATATAAAATGTTGTGATTTATCTCCGTATGCTAGAATATTGGAATCTCCTAGTACGTGAGCAGCCAAAAGCAAAACTGCTTTTCTTCCGTGATTGTGACCACCATTATTCTTCCACACAGCCCCAGACACCGCTGCTCCATAAATGTCTATGCCGTATTGCACCATCCGAATGAGAAGCGTTTCTTTTGCTGCATTGGAATAGTTTAGTTGAAGTTGCAATAATCCCTCGCCTATTGCTAGGGCCATTTCCCTTCCGTAATCTGGTTGGTTATTTTGTGGATGCAAATGACGGCCAGTCCATTCGGTATTTATTTCAATCCAAGCTCTTTCAAAAGACCCTTCACTAACAGAAATTGCTGGCACATTGGTTCCTGAATTAGGCTGGGCTAAGGAATGGAGTTTCGTGTAGTCTAAATCCGATATGTTCCAGTTAAGCGACTTATCAGTTCCACAATACGGTGGCCGAAAGTCTCCCGCTGATGGGGTAGTAGAAACAACCGTAAGTATTCCTGCACCAAGAAGTTGAGGAACATTGCTTTGAGAACTTTGAGACTCAGCCTTTACTAAGGAGGTTCCACCAGAAAATGTAGCAGGAAGAGTGTCAGCAATATTTAACGAACTATCAAAAGTTCTAGTTGTTGAATCAAATCCATCGTTAGCGTTTGTTCCAGCAATTGGATTAGACATCATGCCGTTCTGATGCCACCCAACGGATGTGTAATTAGGCGTAACCGAATTAAGAGTGACCCCAGATCCAGGGTCTAAAACCCAATAGTCACCGTTAGCAAATTGACCAACTGTATAAGTAGTATCAAATGTCCAAACAAAACCATGCCTAGATACTGAAGATGCCGTTGCCATTTACTGTTTTATACAAACGCTACTCTTACTGTAACACCCAAATCTCCAGCAACCGAAGTTTGCCTATTTACGACTGCTCCAGTAGCTCCTGCGGTTTCCATTATTTTGTAACAAGGAGAAACACTTGAGTCACCACCTTGGCCGTTTCGGTACTGATTAGACGATACATGGGACCAACCCGCAGTTTGGAGAGAGTAAGTATTGTTGTCAGCAGAAACCCAAGAGTAGAACGCAATTGCGTTTGGTAATGTGGTTGTTATGCTTGCTGCCGATATATCAAATGGTGAAGACGGAGCCGAAAATGAATTATTAACAACACTAACATGTTCTGTCCAAACATGAGATGTAGAAGATGGTCTAAATACATTAAGAACTGCCGTTGGCCCACCAGATGTTTGTGTACTGGATAGGCTTGGATCTGCCGTCCAAGTCCCGTTAAAGGTACACCACATTATTCTACTAGAAATTGAAGCACTTTGAAAGTTTGTTCCTATTGTCCAGCTTTGACCTCCAGTTTCTGATACCGACATTGTAGAGCTTCCACGATACGCTCCATTCATAATTACCAAATCTCCAGCAAGCATACTGGAGGGAGGCGTTACTGAAGTTGGCGACACCCCATTAAAGCCATTATCTGCTGGAGTTGACGTAGATGCGAAGAATGTTGGTGGGTCGCTAACCGCACTTTTCCTAGCAACCACACCTAAAACTCCCTGTGATGTTACGTCAGCCATAATTAAGCTCCACCGTCAGTCCAACCGTTAGTAGCTGCGTAAGCTCCAGTAGCATCGTAGTATTGAATTGCGGCAATGTCGCCAGCAGTTGATGCGTTTGTAATCTTGTCCCCATCATCTAGTGCCGTACCATCAAGGTAAATAAGGTCAGATGCGTCTGGGTCTACGCTCACTGCCACTGCTCCAATAGTTTTGACGTTAAAATTTGTCTGCGTGTCTACTGCCAGCATCGTTAGGGTAGCAGCAGCATTAACGTAATTAGTGTGTCCGTTGCTCATCTGTGCACGAGTCAAGGTACCAGATCCAGTGTGCAGCGTCACCTGACTAGATGGAGTAGATATTACTCCTATCCAATTAGTTGAATCCTTAGCCGTAAAAACTCCTACCTCCCCTGGGTCAATAGTAGTGCTTGCGTCAACGCCTTCTCCAAGATTGTCTGATGCCGCTGGGAACACTTGCAGAACATTTGCACCGTTGTTGTAAACGGTCTGCTTAACTTGAGCTACTGCCGTTATAAGCGTTACCGCATCGTTAGTATTGGCTACCGTAGTAACATCATTGATTGCCGCAGTAAGGGCTAGGCCACCTGCTTGAGTCTGAGTTGTTCCTGCCGTTAGCCCCGTATCTAGTGTGTTTAACGCACCTGACATAACAACACTGTCAAAGGTTTCTTTGCTAGATACTGGAGTTCCAGAAGGATCGTTTACTACGTGAATGTTGCTGGCCGATGTTACTGTGCCTGTCTGGGATCTTGATGATAGTTTTGCCATTGTAAGTGTTAGTTAAAGTTATGCGTCCTCAAATTCAAATTGCACTAAGTCCTCAAACTCATACGCCACCTCATCCTCAAACAAAAAATCAGTAGCTGTTGGAGTACCAGATCCAGCAAGAAGTATTCTGTACCCAGCACGAGTAAGCATCAGCCCCTCGTTAATCATTTGGAGGGCCAGTGTCCTCATTAGTCTACAAATTCAGTAAGGTGAATAACGGCATCAGAGCTGACGCGAATCATCTTCATAGCCTTAGCAACATTAGCGCTTAAAGTAATAAGACCCTGTTCCTTTACCAACAAATGACCATTTGAAGATGTAGGAGCCGAGCCGTCAAAGGTGGCTCTAACATTGTTATCTTGGATGTCCAAAACAACGTAGTCCGTGTCAATGTGAAGTGTAGCAAACTGTACCCCTCCTACTGTTGCGTCTACGGCAAGGGCTTGATCGTTTGCGTTCGGGTTCGGATTCCCGATGTATAGATTTGATGTGCGTGAGTTCATTATCTAGATTGGTTGGAGACGTATGTATTAAATCGTTTTTTGACCGTGTTATTGTTCATTACTTGGTCAGTCTTTTCTAGCTCATTAGCTAGGTACTTGTTAGCTACTTGCTCTTCTGCCAGTGCCTTATCGTGCTGACCATCCATTCTTAAGAAGTCAGCGTAAACACTGTGAGCAACGTAGTAAAAAAATTCTAAAGGAATCTCCTGTGTGCTTTTATCACCATCAAGATCCCAGGTACTAGGAATGTCAGTAAGCTCTTTCTTGTACGTAACAAACGCAGAATCAGCATCTGAGGTTGTTAGGTTAAGGATATGAGCACCATCTGACTGTACAAAAAATTCAAACTCTAATGCAGAGTTTCTGACAAATGGTTGAGTTCTGTGAATGCGTATAAACTCAGCAATATCGTTCTTGTCAGTTTGCGTAAACGCAATTACAGAGCTAGCTACTGTTCTATCCTCACCAACAACTAAGTATCTAGGCCACATTGGTGTAGCCTGATACGCTTCGTACATTCTGCGTTTAGCAAAATTAAGAAGCTGAGTCTTTTCGTTAGTAGTAAACGAAGTTACACCAGCTAATGCTGTTATCAGATCGTATAAGTCTCTGTTGTACTTAACTTGCATTACGCTTTATTAGGACTCAACTCAGGGAACTTTTTGTTAAAATATCGTAAGAACTCTCTACTGTTTACAGTATCGTGTCCGTACTTGTTTACTAATCTAAAATAATCACGAGCAGGCATATTAGCTACGCACTTACCTAGAATAGGATGGGTCTTACCGACATTAGTCTTTGCTTCTTTAGCAGCTTGATTAATTCTATCTTGCTCCTTTGCTTTCTCCATCTTGAATCCAGTTTGGATTTCTTTCAAGAATGCAGCGTTCACTTCCCCATCCGAATATCTTGGTAGCTTAGTAATTATTTCCATATTTTATTAAAAAAAAGGGGAGGCCAGATTTGGCCCAACCTCCCCCAAACTAAGGGTATGCTTTAAAAGCTTACGCTACTGCGGAGATCAAGCCGTGAGCCTGTGGGTGGTAAACACCGAGGGTCAAAGCACAATCAACGTAACCACGCTCACCACCACCCTGATTCGGGAGGCGAGTCGATCCCATTGGAATCAGCTCATGGATGCCGTAGTACTCAGGATTAACCAAGTAAGCGTAGTCCTTGTTAGTCGTATCGGGCATACAATCAGGATTGCCATTAACAATCGAAATCATGCCGTGATCGGACTGATAGAACTCAACACTAAGCTTGATCTGAGCTGAGTCACCGTTGTAATTAACGGTACGAACGCTGTCTGCATCAGTTCCGCTTACGCCAGCAGTGCGAGCGAAGTCAGAGATAATGCGGCGAACAGCCGTATCAGCAACCATCGTTAGGCTGTTGCTTGTTCCAGTTTCGCGGAAGATTGAGGTAATCAGGTTGTTCAGAACTGTTTCCGTGAAAGCACCACTAGCATGAATGCTGGAAGCGGGAGTACGGAATCCAGAAGGAACATCTGAAGGGCCAGAGGAATCAATCCAGTCACCAAGACCACGCAATGCGTAAGCAGTGTCAGATCCGTTTTCAGCAGCACGGTCTTGAGTACCAACGAGGGTAGCTTCAATGTCACGCTTTAGTTCACGGATTGCTTTTGCTTCAGCTTGTGCAATCTTAGCAGGCCCAACGCTGTCAACAGCTTCCTGAAAATCAGAAACCTGATAGTCGCGGCGGAACTTCTGTACGTAGTTGCCAAGGCGAGCACGTCCAGCAAACTGGTCAGTGAATGTGCTAACGTCAGCACCTTCGCGGATGCCAGTCGTTGAAGGAGTAGACAATGCGTCTACCGTCCACTCAACGAATGTTGCGGATGCTTTCTGCTTAGAAGCAGAGGAAAGGACTGGAGTTTCTTCAGGAGCGAGGATAGTCAAGACATCAGTCAAGTCTTCGCGATTGGAAACACCAGAACCAGGATTAGTTGTATCGTATGTGTTTGAGAATGCCATTTTATTTTTTAGCTAATTGTTTGGTTCGTAATGAAATGAAGTCATCTTTATTGCCACTTTCTTTAAAGCGTGAAGATAAGTCCTGTAGTACTTTAGACGATTTTCGTTGACCCTGTTCTGGCATAGCAGAGGAGGGAACGGAGCTTTTCGGAGGATTAATCTTGGGCTTGCCTACTTTCTTAGTAGGAGTACTGGGTACAGTCTTACGAGCGTACATACTGTCTACTGCGTGAGCAAGCATATATGGAAGTTCTGCTCCTAGCACTGGGTATTGTTTGTATACCTTCTGCAAATCTTTGTTTGCAGCAATGCCAAGGAATGCCTTCCTAGTCTCATTATCCTCTTCCTTCAACCATTCGAATTCTTTAAGGGCTTTAGTACCAAGTTCTTTTTTAAGAGACTCAGCAGTTTCGTTCCTCTGGACTTTCTTTAGTTGATCGGGAAGATAAAGATCCCTAGATTTACGAGCGTTCTTCAAAGCAGATCTTACCTCTGCTTTAGTCATCTTCTTACCATCTAGCTCAGTAACTTCGTCATGAGCGGAGTAATCGTCTGATTCAAATAAAACATCTTCAGCCCATTCGATAATATCACTTATCTCCTTAGCCTTTTCTTGTAATGACTTAATATCCTTAACGTCATCAAACGGATTGTCTTGGACTTCTTCCGTTTCGCGTTTTAAAGGATCTTGTTGTAGTGATTGCTTTACTTTCTCAAGCTCTTCCTCTGCTGCTTTTCGTTTAGCCGTAAGTTCGCCAAAGCGAGCTACAGCTCTACTACCAAGCTTTTCAGCAAGATCTTTAAGCTCATCCTCAGATAAATCATCTAAGTTGTACTGTGAAAGAACATCTTCAGTCTCTTCTTCAGAAGGTTCGTTTTCAGTTTCCTGAATAACTTCTTCTTCGGATTCAACCGCTTCTTCTAGGACTTCTTCCTCTTGAACTTCCTGAGTATCCTCAGCAGGTTCTCCCTGAGTCTGTCCTAAGCGTTGGATGGCAAAATCCTCCGCTGTTATATTTCCGACTGAATTTTGTTCGGTTTCAGCGTCAACCGTGATAACTTCGTTAGACATGATTGTTTCCACTCCTTAACGCCGAGCGATGGCGAAGCCTGATTATAGCATATCTTTTTTATGCTACAGGACAGATGAAAATTTCTTTTGTAGACCCTGCCAGTCAGTCATTTGCAGAATCTGATCGTAAGTAATTATTCGTCCTGAAAGTTGTTGAAGCTTGTCTGTGTCAGCTTCGTGCATATCAGCTATACACTCTTCTCGAAGAGAGTTAATAAGCTGAATAAATCTTGCAAAATGTTCGTGGTGCGATAAAGTCTTTAGGTCTTCTTCTATGTTCATTTTTAAAGAGATTTACCGTATTTAATTAATTCCTTAGAAACTCTTTCCATCCTGGGACGAATACCAGGTATTCCGTCAGCTTCAGCAGTTCTGTACTGATCGTTATCCAAAAACTCATAAGCAGCTTCTCTGTACTTTCCTTCGTTTATCAAGCGTCTTGTTTTTGGGCTTTGCATAATAGACCCTCTGTAATGCTCACTAAAAATAGCATCTTGCAAAGACTCTGGAAAAGTTGAAAAACTAGGAAGAGCTTTTCTTATACTTTTAATCCTAGTTCTTACATCTCTGTCCAGAAGACGTTCAGCGGTATCTTTATCAATGGACATACCAAGCTTTACATCGGGGCCATAATGACCGTACCCTATTGTAAAGTATTTTTCTTTAGGATTAGGTTTGTACGGCTCAGGTTCAAAACTTTCTGCTGTTCTTAAAGTGTTTTTGAACAATTTAATTAGTCTTTCTTCCGCAAGAAATCGACCGTAATCTGTTGTGCTTAGATTGTCTGCCATATTAAAAAATAGTATAGATCCAAATAGCAGAGCTATCACTGCTGCATTCCTTGAGTCTGTACCTGACCCATTTGAGCTGGTGCAGTACCTACGCGGCCTATTTGCGCGTTCTGTGCTTGCTGTACAGCGAACTGATATTGTCCAGCGTACTTCTGAAGACGAGC